>Ga0256901_1000519_pt1 | contig 21754 bp, 19 predicted proteins | sample MC6MC0689MT_FD_190200 | JGI IMG/M metagenome (GOLD analysis project Ga0256901, IMG submission 190200) | Metatranscriptome of enriched soil aggregate microbial communities from Iowa State University, Ames, United States - MC6-MC0689-MT... | ecosystem: Environmental > Terrestrial > Soil >... | reverse complement strand
TTTTGCGTCGCCTTATTTAGATTAAATACAAATAATTATCAAAAATACTGTTATCGTTTCAATGGAACAAATAAAATATATATTAACTCTTGCTCTTACCTGTTCGTTCTATTTCGTATATGCCCAGGTTGCCCGTATTTCCGGTACTGTTCGTGATAACGAGGGAAAAGGCGTGTCCCACGTTACTATTCAGATTAAGAACAGTCAACTCGCGACAATGACTGACGCTCAGGGGCATTACCAATTAACGAATGTACCCTACGGTGATCATGTGCTGTTCATTTCCTCCTTAGAGCTACATGCGAAAGAACTCCCCCTACGCGCCTACCAAAAGAGCCAACATGTCAACATTCGTGTGGAGATGAGGCACAGAAATGACCTTGAAGAGGTGAAGGTAGAGCGTAATTCAACCAAAAAAGAAATGGAGATCGGTGGCTTTGCCGTGGCCGTTGTCGAAACAAAGGAAGCTGCACTGCGCAACCTGACCACCAATGAGCTGCTCGACCGAACCGTAGGTGTACGTGTCCGCCAAAATGGTGGTGTTGGATCCCAGATTGAATATAACCTCAACGGTATGTCGGGCAGCACGATAGGTATATTTTTGGATGGCATAGAAGTTTCTACCTATGGATCTTCGTTTAACCTCAATAATATACCGCCCGCCATGATAGAGCGCATCGAAGTATACAAAGGGGTGCTCCCCTCTCATTTGACGGGCGATTATGTAGGCGGAGCCATTAATGTGGTCATGAAAAAAGATGTTGCCCATAATAATGCGACTGTAGCGACTTCTTACGGTTCTTTTAATACCTTCAATGCTGATGCGAGCCTCACCCTACGAGATAAAAAAACTGGACTTTCATTTAGAGGCTCCGGCTTTTATACCTACACAGACAACAGCTATGAAATGTGGGGGAAATTCTCAAAATATACCGACAGAAATGGGATACTGACCCGGGATTTTAGGGCAAAAAGATTTAACGATACCTATCGGTCAGCAGGTGGACGTTTTGAATTTGGTTTTACGGATGTGAAATGGGCAGATCAATTTTTCTTGGGTTATAATATCTCAGACACCTATAAAGAAATACCCCACGGCACAACGACTGCTCAGCCCTACGTTGGCCGTTTTTCGGAGTATAATGCACATATATTCAGCTTAAACTATAACAAACGTAATCTTTTTGTGGATGGATTGACACTGAATGTCAATGCTGTACGCAGCAAACGCAGCACCTATGTGCAGGATACGGTAACAACATTGTATAATTGGGACGGAAATCCGGTGGTGCTACATACAGATTATATGATCGAAAATGGTCTTCCCCCAATGACGATGAAATCACCCAACGGGGCACAACAAGGATTGCCGTCGATCACACAGGTCGATCGCACAATAACAAATGTCCGTTCAAATTTAGGTTATATGATCTTACCGGGCCATCGGGTATCACTCAACCACAAGCTGGAAAAAACCGACCGCGACGATACCAATCTCCTAAGGCCTATCAATAAAGATCTACTGATATTAACAGGCGTTACCAAGAATATTCTATCGGCAAATTACGAAGCACAGACTTTTAATAATAAGCTGAAAACCAATATTCTGGTCAAGTATACGGCTAATAGTACCCGGCAGACCAATCCAAATCCGACGTATAACGCTGATGGATCATATACCCTCAATCCAGAGACAAAAAACACCTTTAGCGACAACTTTGGATATGGTGCCACGATTTCATACAATATCTTGCCCAATCTGTTTTTGATTACTTCGATGGAGAATGGTAAAATCATGCCCTCCGAAGAACAGATGTTTGGGAATCTCGAAACCAATATATTGCCCAATCTCAATCTTACACCCGAGAAAAATATAAATTATAACCTAGGTTTCCGATTGGCAAATATAACATTTGACCAGCATCGGTTCTCGTTCTATGGAAGCGCCTTCTGGCGAAACGGCTACGACAAAATTACTCGGCAGACAGTCGATAGTATTGTCACGGATTCCGATCTGGATATTCAGGCATCCGCTTTCGTTAATCTGGGCCGTACGCAGTCCAGGGGTGTGGAAGCTGAGTTGATCTATGTCTTTGACAACAAACTTAATGTCATGGTCAATTTTTCCAAATTCAATGCGCTATACAAACGGCAATTCGACCCCGCCGGACGTGCAGATGACCGCTATAATCTACAGATTCCAAACGAACCTTATTTTACAGTGAATGCAAATGCACAGTATCGCTTGGATAACGTCTTTCAAAAACGTGCCATCATGAACCTTTATTACAATATGGGCTATGTTGGGCATTACGATATCGCATGGCATCCTTCTGAAGGGAGCCTCACCCCTAGCCAGTTTGCGCATGATCTAGGACTAAGCTATCGCTTTCCCTCCGGAAAACTGGTGGCGAGTTTTGATACAAAAAACATTTTTAATACGGCGCTCTATGACAACTTTGGGGTTCAGAAACCCGGAAGAGCATTCTACATCAAACTTAATTACACAATTAGCAAATTCTTATAGTAAACAATAGTAAAATGAAACCATCATGATTTATTCGATCATGCTAATGAATAAATCTGATCGCTTCATCACAATTGAAAAACAAATTTATACAGATGAAAAAAAATCTATTAAAAACCGTTCTATTTGGCGCATTGGCTGCGTCAGTAACCTTAGGTAGCTGTAGTAAAGATAGTGGGAATCCGGGAGCAGTAGTCCCTCCGGAGGAAAAACCTACTGACAACAGATGGATTACATTGACCGCTGCACTAAAATTGACAAACGATGGTGACGGTAATGGTGGTACAATGGCCTACGCCGTTTCACCTGAGCAAGCGATTGACCCTGCTTTTGAGCTCGATGTTTTTAATGGCAAAGGCTTGAAATTTGATTCACCTAGAACCTCACGTATACAGGCATCTGCAGATGGAAAATTTTTATACGATATCCAATATACCGGGACTGACGGTGGTATTTTCCAGAAATACGCCGTAAATGGTGCGGAAAAATATGTAAAGAGTGGCAACGAAGTGAATGCAGCTGTTATTCTGGGCACCTCACCACGTTGGGTTAAATCAGCTGAAGGGATCGGTATTGGTGTAAGTGCAACAACATTGACATCTTTTACAGGTACATTTCCGGCGGTAACTTTTGGCAATATCAAGTCTACAGCTACTGTGGCGTCTATCAATTTGGATAATCCAAGTATTTTAAACACGGCTTCATTTACTATTCCGTTTACTGATGAGCAGTTGGCTCAAGGTTATTCGATAGGCCGTATCGATGTGCCGATCATCAACCAGGCAAAGAATAAAGTCTATATCGGCTGTAATATTTCGAAAGTGAATCCAAAGGGCACTCCTAGCCAAAATCAGGAGACGGGCGTAGTTTCCTGGCCAAGTGATGCTGCCAATATTGCGGGTACTGTCACTTTGGTTGTAGACTATCCTTCATTTAAAAATCCGAAATTGATCTGGTCTACACAAAGCAAATATGGTAATAATGGTTACCGTACCATGACCCAGTATATTGCTGAAGATGGCCATGTTTATCAATCCACTGGTGCGAACACAACGAGCTACCCACATATCTTGCGCATTGATAAAAATACCAATGACTATGACAACAGTTATGTATTCGATTTATCGAAAGCACTAGGTGTTAGTGGTCTTGCTGGAATCAAAGCATGGAAATACCTAGGTCAAGGTAAAGCATTTGTCCTATATGACATTGATAAAAAAGGTGGTTATCTGGCCTTGATAGACCTCAATGCGAAAACAGCAACAAAAATTGCCACAGAATACGAGTCTAAATTAAACTTTGATCAACAACAAAGTATAGCTCAGGTGGGCGACAATGTGTATGTTCCATTGACACCTATCAGCGAAGCTGGAAATGTATTTGTTTACAACTGGAAAACGGGTAAATTAACGAAAGGTGCTAAGCTATTGAATGGTACAGGACATCGTTATATCGGTGCTTATTAATACAATATATATTGTATAGGACCTCATTTAAATGGTCGCTCTGTAAAATTAGAGCGGCCATTTTTGTTGTGATCCAATTTTAACTAGAAATGATTTTATCTTTTAAGCGATAGCTGATTAAGGAAGATAACTGGCCATATCCCGCTGGTGTATACCAGCGTTTAATTCCTTTTTTAAAGAAATGGTCACAGCCCTGGAAAAATCACCCTTATAGTACAGATGGATCTGTCTTGCATGAAGGTCGGTAGCCATTGAATAGTTGGAAATGATGTCGCTTGTTTTTTTCTGAATTGTTTTTTCAAGAAGGAAAGCCATATCATTTAAATGGTACACCCGGTCTTGAGCAAGGTACTTCATTGCCGTATCTCTTCGCCAACAAGGTTCATAGTGATTATTATTCACAGTGTAATTCGTCAGCGCAAAGTTTCTACTTGTCTTTCGTATGCAATAGTTCGCATGGACAATGGCATAGTCTCCATCGGCATCAGCAATAAATAATTGCGCTCCGGTCAATCGCACGAGATTAAACGCTCCAATGTAATTTACAGCTTCCTGTACTGTTTTGCAGGTTTTGAGTACATCCGTGACAACCTCCTCGCTCCGGTCCTGTTTGTTGGGGTTCCGAATAGCTGCAATTTCATCTATTGCTGTGTAATCCATAAATAGGCCATGTTCGTTCATGCCGCCCTGCGGATTTTTGTACATTATTTTATTCAGTTTCTCCTCATCAGAAAGCTCTGTCCAGATCATATAACCATAGGTTTCTCTTTGCTGTGGGTAAAACCATAACCTATATTTAAGATCAGGCGACTCATCTTCGTTATTTCCGACCCAAATATGTCGACCATCATTGACCATAAATATGGTACATGCAGCACTTGTTAAGCAAGTTATAAGACACAAGACGATAAAAAAGCTACAATAAGATTTTCGTTCCATCGGGTAATGATTTTTTACAAATTTACCCTAAGACAGCGCATCTGCTGTTCGCGTTTATCCACCCGAACACATTCCATTGCTATTTAAGGTCTTTCAGTTTGATTGAGGGGGGCTTATATTTTTTAACCAGTCGAGAATTTAGTATTTTTATTCTAAAATAGATCTTATAATATAGCTCCAATGAATGCTTTTCTTATGTGTTTTTCTGGCGGTGCATGTGTTCTCTTTAGCTTTATGCTTTTTTTCTATCCACATGCACAAAATGTAAAGGCTAACAGATGGCTTGCCCTATTTGTATTGCTGATGGGCAATTTGCTTTTAGAAGTTAGCCTTCGCGGATTTGCACTTCGATTTACTCGTTTCAGTATAGGGTTTAATGCTTTGCAATTTATGATGGCACCCAGTCTTTTGTTAAGCGCTCTTTACTTTGTAAAACCTACCAGAACTTTTGCAAAAAAAGACTTTTTACATTTCTTGCCCGTCTTGGCTTTTGTAGCGGCTGCATTACTTCTAGTTGGAGGTGGTACTGATCTGATGATCAAGAAACTATTTCCTATAGGCTCGGCAGATTTTCTGGTACGTGACCTATTGCCTTTGCAGCTGGTGCTATATATCATCTGTAGTTACCTTACATTGATTCGCTATAAAAAGGCGGCCAAAACTGCGACTACTTTTGGCGAAAGCTTGACCTGGCTTCACCATTTTTTACTGGTTCTGAGTTTGGTGCTGCTATTTTGGATCAACGATGCTTTGATAGGAATAAATTTTATGCTCGAAACTATGCCTGTCGTATATACAGGTGCTATCTTTTTTATGGCTACTTTGTCTGGCCAGCAACATATTAGCCTGATATCCCAGAACACCGTTCCAACCGATATGATCGATGATCCACAGCCAAAACGGACGAAAAAGGAAGCACGAATAAGCCAGCCTATACTGGTCACTCTCGCAGCGGAACTAAATAAACAGATTGTTGAGCAACAGATTTATTTAGATAGTGAGTTGAGTCTTCCCATTTTGGCAGAGAAGCTTGGTATTAGTGTTCACGATGCTTCTTACCTAATCAATGAAGTCACTGGTTATAGTTTCTACAATTTCATCAATTGCCAACGTGTGGAACAGGCAAAAAGATTGCTGGTTTCTGGCGAGGCAGAAAGGCTAAATATGGTCGGAATAGCTTTTGCATCCGGTTTTAATTCAAAGACAGCATTCAATACCGCTTTTAAAAAATGGACGAATATGTCACCTATGCAGTATGTCAAAAGTTTGGACAAGCCATAAAGTATTTGGATCCAGAAAACACAATAAGACTATTTTAATATCCGCTGATGTAGATTTAAAAATCATTGAATACAGCGTCTTATAATCGACCTAAATTTTGCCTGGACATTTTTTGCGATAACCTGTTTTTATTGAAACGTATTTTCAGGTGCAAGGCTCTTCAATTGTTTATTAATTGTACGGATACTATCACGTAAAGCATTGTTCTGATCCCGCAGAGCGTCAATCTGTTGCTGAATGTTTTCATCTCTTATTTTTGACCTTCCTTCTGGTGATGAGGCACGACCGCAGGCTGCTAAGGAAAGCAAAATTATAATGGTAAGCTTTTTCATGTTTTTTAGCTGATTAGTTGGGGAAGTCCTAAAAAACTTACAAAATAAATCTGCTGCTGTAAGTTTTTGAACAGTTTCGCTACTTATAGGGAAAATTAGAAAATATGAATCGAGCAATAGATAACGATCAAATCCTTACATTTAATAAAAAGTAGCGATGATGGATGAGAGACAGTTCTTAATACTTATTAATGAGCATCAAGGGATTATCCATAAAATATGTCGCTTATATCGCGATGTTCGCGAAGATCGGGAGGATCTTTTTCAGGAAATAACTTTTCAGCTCTGGAAATCCCATAATAGCTTTAAGAACAACTCGAAAATAAGCACCTGGATTTATCGCATTGCCCTAAATACTGCCATAGCTACATTCCGTAAAAAGAAACAAAATGTCGAATATTGTCCTACTTTGCCCGAAATGGCCGAAGAACAGCCGGATGAAGAACTTGCTTTACGTCAGGAGCGATTATTCAGCGCTTTAAAACAACTTGATGATGGAGACAAGGCGATCATTACCTTGTACCTTGAGGATTTGAGTTATCAACAGATCGCAGATATTATTGGCATAAGTGAAAATTATGTCGGTGTCAAACTCAATAGAATAAAAATCAAAATTCAGAACCTTCTAGCCTGTTAACCATGGAATTTAATGAACTAAAATCTACCTGGAATACGGTAAAAACACCCGAAATTTCTCCAACGGAAATCCAAAAGATGTTATCAGAGAATAGACATCCTGTTTTAAAAAACATTAGGAAGCAATTAACCATAGAAATCATAGGTTGGTGTATTTTCCTGACATGCTACTATACGATGTTTGACGGCGACAGAAAACCTGTCTGGATCAATATATTGCTTGTTTTCTCAATCTTGTTGCCCATCATCCATAATCTCATGGGCTATCGTTTTGCTAAATATCTTGTCCAAGGCACCAATATCCAGGAATCGTTAAAAAATTACCTGGCAAAGGTCAAGCGTTATGCCGCAATCTCCATTATTTCAAAACAGCTGTTTTTGATCGGGTTTCTACTTTTTTTTACCTATGGACTAAGCTTTAATACAAATAAGTCTATTTCGCTGGTTATTATAGGTTTGCTGTTTATCATTCAACTTGTGCTCACCTATAGGATATGGGCAAAACGTTTGGTCAGTCTGGAAAAGTCAATAGACCTGCTTAGTTGATTGGCCTCTTCTTTCGATCCTTTCCAATAACACGCTGCTAATGAAACTTATCATGATACTGTTTAAAATCAAAGCATCAACTTACAGTTTCGGGTAAATAGGCTTCCATTTTGAGCCTAGCCAATAAATAACTTATGGTCGATTCTGCACCCTGGTTAATATTTACTGTACGCTCTTCTAGGCCATCGAAACAACCGCCAGTCACTGGGTTATAAACAATCTGCTGGATATGATTGCGCCCCAGGAACCATTCGAATGCTGTCCGTATCGTGTTTCTATAGTGTTCATCTTTTGTATGTCTGTAAAACTTATCCAGCGCAATAATGGTATAGGCAACATCGATGGGCTGCTCCCCTCCTTTGGGTTGAGCTCTCGGTTGATCACGTTGTGCCCATCCTTTATTGGAAATAACATGGATTTCGTCACCAATAATAATCCGGCTCAATAAAAAATCAAAGGATTGATAAGCAATGTCCCGATATCTCTTATCACCGGCTGACTCATAGGCAGTCAACAAAGCTTCCGGAATCACGCTATTGCCATAGGTCATGTAGGATTCGTACCATTGCCAATCGGCAGTACTTTCATACTCAAACATAGCTACCAAGCGGCCGGCTAAAACATCTATGATCGCTTTATAATTATTGCCTTTCATAAAACTTAGGCCCTTTATCGTAAAGGCCATGGATCGTGTTGAATAATAAACCAGCGCATGCTTGGAAGCCCGCTCCAAAAGTTCAATAGCAGGTTTGACTATCCGTTCGGGTAAAAGATTGGCTAATCCAACCACCTCGCCCAATGCCCATACCGCCCGTCCATTGGCATCTTCTAGGTTTTCCTGCTCGTTTTGTAGGGTAAAATTACCGTCACTGTCTACATAGTTCAAAAATGTACCATCATCCTGCATACAGTAAGCTATAAAATCCAGGTACTTCTTAATCAAGCCAAGGTCTTCCTGAGATTCGTATAATTTATAATGATGTAACATCGCGATAAGCGCTCGGGCATTGTCATCCAAAGCATAGCCACTCGCTAGGTCTGGCATGCTGATGTCCGCAAATTGCACAAATGCGCGTTCTGTTGACATCCGAAACATATGGTCCAAGTTGAGGGGGGGAATAGAATACAACATATCTCTTTTTTCGTCAATAAGGAGTTCAAATAGATTGACATGGGCTATTGCTACATTTTGCCAGGAGGTATTGACCATTTTTTGAAGATTCACATGGCGGATTTTCTCTAGTCTCGGTGTATCGTCCAGAATTTGATTAACCGCCTCCGCAAGTTGATCAGATGCTTCAAAATCAATCATCGTGCCCATATCTGCTTTCAGAACTTCCCGGACATGGGGAATGGGAGTCGAAACAATGGGACATCCCGAACTCAGGGCATAAGAAAAGGTTCCACTAACCGCCTGGAAGGGATCTTTCGAGGTAAACAGGTAAACATCCGTGATCGATAGGTAAGCTAACAGCGACTCTATCGAGAGAAATTCATTTACAAACCTGACATGAGCTGCAAGCTCATACCGCTCAATTATTTCTTCCAGTAGATTTCTATACGCTTCCCCTTCACGTTGTAACAAAGTGGGGTGTGTCTGTCCCATAATGAGGAACATCACATTTGGATTTTGCGCAACAATAGCGGGAAGTGCATGAAGCGTAGTTTCGATACTCTTGCTTGGCCCTAGCAGGCCAAAAGTGCTCAGCACTTTCTTGCCCAGTAGGCCATATTGCTCCAGCGTCGCTTGTTTGTTCTTTGCGGGAGCTAAATGCGTTCCGTGTGCGATTACTGTGATTTTATTTGGAGAGATTCCATAAGCGTTTACCAAAATATCAGCAGAATTTTGAGTCATGACGACGATCTGCGAACAATACTCCGCAATAGTGGTTACCTGTTCAAGTAATACGGCATCTGGCGATGGTAGTACTGTATGAAAAGTAATCACTATGGTGATCTGTGCAGTATTAAGATTGGAAAGGAAAGAGCTGAATTGTGTTTCCTGACCGGAGAATAAGCCAAATTCATGTTCAATACAAACTAAGTCGATAGTTTTGTATAATTGAATATTCTCTAATAGCGTATTAAATGAAAGCGGATTTGCAATCTCCAATAAACCAAGAGGTGTATCGTCATAATTTGTGAGACCCTGTGGTGCTACGATTGGTATCGGAATAAGGTCGTAAGAATCCTGAAATTTACTTGAAATAGCCTTCATTAAATCTGTCGTGTAGGTGGCAATACCGCAGGCGCGCGGGGGAAAAGTTGATAGGAATGCAATTCCTCTTTTCGTCGTTAAAATCATTGTGGATTATTTATGTGAAGTCCTTGCATACGATCGTCTTGTATCTTTAACAAGGGGCTGCACGTAGGGAGGTTCTATAAATGTACACAAATAAAACCGTAAGGATGACATAATCTAACATAATGTTTCCATTGCTTCGGCATATGAAGGATGCACAACTATCATCAAGATATTCATAGAATATCAAAAATCCAAGTTGTTAGAATTGTTAGAAGCGGAATCGGCTATTCCACACAACGTACCTAGCCGCCTTGTCAAAGAGCCTTGGTAATATATGATATTATTAATTGAAATGATATAGGAAGATAACGTCGCCTGTATAGGCAGGTTTATCTTGTCCTTTAATTGAGAGTTTTGCCTGTATAATAGCCTTCACTGTTCCTCTTAAGTTTGATATTGACTTTGCTGTAGCCTGCAATTGTACTTCACTGTCTACGGGCACTGCCTGTCCAAATTTGAAATTCTCAATACCATAGTTGATTTCCATTTTTACATTACGGACATCTGCGATCTGCTTCCATAGATACGGTATAAGTGATAGTGTCAAATAACCATGAGCGATCGTTGAACCAAAGGGCCCCTCATCCTTTGCTCTTTGCGGGTCAACATGGATCGACTGGAAGTCGAGCGTTGATGCTGCAAATTTATTGATCTGCTGCTGGTCGATCTGATGCCAACCAGAAACTCCAATGATTTTTCCTTCATAGGATTTGTATTCTTCAAAACGGTTAATAATTACCATTGTCGTTTAGCTTTATCGTGGTTCACATGATCCAATACAAGGTACATAAATTTGGGGCATTAATTCGTTTGTGGCCAAAAAGAAGTTTCACCTTTCCGTTACCACCTTTCTATGATTCACTCCCCAATCTTTCAAGGCATAAATAATCGGTGTCAATGTATCAGCGTAAGGCTCTAATTTATACGTAATTTTAACTGGATACTCGTCGGCGACTATTCTTGTTATTAATTTGTGTTGTTCTAGGTCCTTCAATTCCTTTGCCAAGACCTTTGGTGTGATTCCAGGGATGCTTTCCTGAATATCTGTAAAACGATCGTTTCCAACCCCAACAGAGATAATAATGGGCAATTTCCATTTCCCGTTAATGACATCTAAGGTATCGCGAACAGGCTTAATCGTAGAAAGGCAATCGCAGTGCTGTTTTTTTTGTGCCATAATTTACACTTATTAAGTTGCTAAATCTACATTAATTTCCATCATTACTTCGGCAAATAGTTGTACTGATTTTATCCGTGCTTCGGGTGAATACAGCGTCGAAACGGCAATCAATTCATCCACGGCGGTTTCTTCTAAAAAGCCAATAATTTGTTTTTTTACGGTTTCCTTGTCGCCCACAAAAGAAAATTTGAGCATCTGATTCACACTTGGGTGGTTAAGAATCTCTCGCCAAGCTGCGGTCATTTCCTTCGGCGGTTGCACACTTTGCATATTGCCAGTTAGCATTCCATAAAACATTCCGATCAATGAAGTGAATAAATTTTCTGCTTCGGCATTTGTATCGGCCATGATTACATTAATTCCAGCCATGGTATAGGGTGCTTTCAGAAACTTGGAAGGCTGAAACTCCTGCTCGTAGATACGCAATGCATTGTACAAATGCGTAGAAGCGAAATGGCTAGCAAAAGCATAGGGTAAGCCCTTTTGAGCAGCTAAATGAGCACTATCGGTACTCGAACCCAAGATGAAGATCGGGACGTCCATTCCTTCAGCCATAGGAACTCTCACTTTAGCAGATTTGTTTTCCAGCGAAAAGTAACGCTGTATTTTCTCAATTTCATCCGGAAAAGCGTGTGCTGCCTGAAACGAATCCGAACGTATAGCCTGTGCCGTTGCATTGTCTGTTCCCACGGCTCTTCCCAAGCCCAAATCAACACGGTTAGGATATAATTGTGCCAACGTACCAAACTGCTCGGCTACAATTAGTGGCGAATGGTTGGGTAACATTACACCACCCGAACCTACTTTTATTCGCTCAGTATTCTCCGCTACATACCCTATTAAAACAGCAGTTGCTGAACTGGCTACTGTGTCTGAATTATGGTGTTCGGCAAACCAGTATCTTTCATAACCCTTTTGCTCAGCCACTTTGGCAAGTCCTGCTGTATTATTCAATGTTTCTTTAAAACTCGTATTTTGTGATACCGTCGCCAGCTCTAATATGGAGTATTTTATATTATTTTTCATACGTTTTATCCCTTATCTATCATTTTACTTTATCTGTTTAACAAGTAAAATCAATAAGACAAAATTACCTAAAATGTAGTTACCAAAAGATAGTACTTTCCTAAAGGAAAGTAAGATTGACACTATAGACCTTAGATTTATTTCGCTTTCCTTCTGGAAAGCACAACATAAAGGGAAGAAAAAGGACTTGTACATTTGATGATTATAAAATAGTCGAAAAGATGAAAATAGGAATATTAGGTTCGGGGAATATGGGTAGCATACTGGCTAAATATTTAATCAATTTAGGTCATGAGGTGATCATTTCCAATTCACGTGGGCCTGCTTCGCTGGCAGATGTTTCTGCTAAAACAGGTACTACCGCTGGAACTGCGGAAGAAGCCGCAGCAGCTCAAGACCTCGTCATTATAGCCGTTCCAGAAAAAGCTATTCCAAGTCTGCCCGTGCAGATTTTGTCTACCTCACAAGCGATCATTGTTCATTCCGGGAATTATTATCCATCCCGTGACGGTAGTAATACAGCGATCGAAAACGGACTAACAGACAGCGAATGGGTGGCAAAAGTGATTCGTCATCCGGTGATAAAAGCGTTCAACAATATCGTTGCAGGAAGTCTGGCCTCAAAAGCGCGCCCCCAAGGAAGCCCAGAGCGGATTTCCCTATCAGTTGCAGGCGACGATTTAAAAGCCAAGCGATTCATTATGCGACTAATTGACGAAATCGGATTTGATGCATTAGATGCAGGTGCGATTGCATCATCATGGCGGCAACAACCCGGTGAGCCGGCGTATTGCCATGATCTCGATAAACAAAACCTGATTATTGCTTTGGAAAAAGCAGATATTAATAAGCGCGCAGAAAACCGCGCCTTGGCTGATGAACTAGCGCGCCCCTACCTTTAATAAATTAATAAAATTATAATCAAAAAAAAAGCTTATATTTATCTACCTAATAGTAGATAGATTAATGAATACAAAAGAGAAAATAATTCATACAGCCGCCGAAATGTTATCTGACAATGGTTTTAACGCCTTTAGTTTCCATGATATTTCAAAGGATATCGGGATTAAAACCTCTTCCATACATTATTACTTCCCGACCAAGAGCGATCTGATCATTGCAATAATACACTATTCACAGAGCGTGCAGGTTGTTTTATTTGAGTCTATATCTGCAAAGGAACCCTATGAGAAGTTAGCTGCGCTGATTGATTTTTACGTTGCTTTAGCCGTTAAAGGAAAGATGTGTCCTATCGTTGCTATTTCATCCGATATGAAAGATATAGACCCTAATATCAAACTTGAGGTCAGAAGATTTTACGATTTTCTGTTACATTGGCTCAGCACTACACTCGAAGAAGGAATAACTAAAAATCAATTTGCAAGCATACAAGCCCCAGGTGATAAATCTATCGAAATATTAAATATTTTGGCGATGATGCCTATTTTATCTCGTCTTGGCCAGGGCGCCGAGCGTTTTCTCTGTATAAAGGAATCTCTTTTCAACAATCTTCTACTTCAAGACTATCGAGAAAAATATAAATAGTAAGGTCTAACCAATAGCTATAAAAGATGAAAAATTTTGACAGCAATACAGCAATCCCACATATTGGAAAAATTATCAGAGACATCGTGATCGAAAAAGCAATAAGTGAAGAGGAAATAAAAGAAACCCTTGACTTCAGCGAGTCAATGTTGGATAATATCTATCAAAGTCGGTCTGTAGACTTCGAAACGCTTGTTAATTTTTCCAATTTGCTGAAAACCAATCTTTTACTTTACTACGGTAATCATCCCTTGGTCAAAAATTTCTTTGACAGCCATTTCGCTGAGCAAGCGCGGCAGATCGAACAAAAAAATGAGACTATAGCGCAACAAAATGCTATTATTACAGCCCACAAAAAAGTAATCTCTATTTATGAAGCAAATGATATTATTCAGAAATGGACGAAGCCAGAATAATATAATTGCACACCAAAGCATCAATTCTTTTCCCCCGATACTCCTACAAGTTCCAGCCAAAAAATAAAATCTTACTTGTTCATTTTTAGATGTAACAAAAAATATTCTCAAAATAAATATTGTTTTATTGAACACTGTTCAATAACTTTGTAGCATCATTAATTTAAATAGTTTTATAAATGAAAAAAGCATTGATTACCGGAGCCAGCGGCGGCATTGGCCTTGAGGTTGCCAAAAGGCTCGCCGCGCGAGGATTTAGCCTCACTTTGGTTGCGAGAAATGAAGTAAAGCTAGGCTCGCTGCAAGAATCTTTGGGTAAGGACCGTCACCAGATCCTCCCGCTTGATCTGACAAACAGAGAAGATATTTTATATCTTGCTGATCATTTAAGGGACAACAAATATGACCTATTAGTCAATAATGCAGGTACCGGCACCTATGGAAGTTTTGTCGAAATACCTTTGGACGACCAATTGGATTCGATGCGGCTGAATATGGACGCCTTGGTCACCCTATCGTATGCTTTTTTAAAGCATGCAAGATCCGGTGATGCCCTGATCAATATAGGATCACTGCTCGCACATTCTTCATTACCCGGCGGAGCGGTATATGCCGCAACAAAAAGTTTTGTGGCCAATTTTTCGGAATCGCTCTGGTACGAATTTAAAAATAAGGGTATATTTGTGGCAGGTTTCAACCCCGGTGCTGCCGATTCAGATTTTCATTCCAATGCTGGCCGGGAAACCAGTGCTTTCCCAAAATTTGTCGTCTCTTCGGTATCGCAAGTTGCTGACGAACTGATTAATGCGCTGAACAGCAGGACGAAACCAAGAATTATACAGGGATTTAAAAACAGAGCCATGCTCTTTGTTTTCAGGTTTCTGAGCAGAAAAACAGCAATTAATATAATGGGTAAAATAAGTCCCGGACTCCCCCATCCATAGCATAATGCTGAACAACGATTTTTAACAATTCATATTTATCACTAAATGAGTATAGCAGAAAGAAAACAGGAAGAGAAACAAGAGATGCGCAAGCGTATTTTGGATGCAGCTCGTACAATATTCCTTGATAAAGGCTATGAAAATACCAGTATGAGAAATATTGCGAGCGAGATAAATTATAGTCCCGGCACGATCTATTTCCATTTTAAGGATAAAAGTGAAATTTTCCATGAGCTTCATAAAGAAGGATTCAGGCTTTTCCTAGCACGGTTAAAGGTTTTAGACCATGTTGCTGATCCTTTTGAACGTTTGAAAGCAGTTGGTAGAGCATATATTCATTTTGCTCAGGAGAATAAAGATTATTATAATCTGATGTTTATCGCAGATGAACCTGAAAAATCATCCAAAGATGGTGGTTTCCAAATTGCACAGGAGGCGGTAAATCATTTGTTGGCTTTGGTTAAAGAATGTCAGGCCCAAGGGCGATTTAAAGGAATGGACGTGGAGTATTTATCATTTATGATTTTGTCATCGATGCACGGTATCTGTGCGCTGTTCTGTAAGGATCGTACAACAAACTTTCCAGACAAGTCCAATGAAGAGCTCATGAAGTATGGATATGAATGCTTTGTCGCATTATTAGAAAAAGGATAATCCTTTTTTTTGCCAATGAATTGAACACTGTTTAATTTTATTACAATGATCAAAAAATATAGAAATAGACTATTGTGGTGTTACTTTTTTTACGCCATTTTATCCATACAGATTGCCTTTGGACAAAATAAATTGGAGGTATACATCCGTGAGGGGATTGAATCCAATCAAAGTCTAAAACAGCAATATTTCTTGCTAGAGAAGAATATTTATGCGCTTGGAGAAGCGAAAAGTATGTTTTTACCCAATATCACTTTTTCAACTACCTATACAAAGGCGGATGGTGGTCGTACAATAGATATTCCAGTCGGTAACATGCTAAATAACGTTTACTCAACACTAAATCAACTGACAGGAACAAGTGCATTTCCACAACTACAAAACCGGGCTGAACAGCTTAATCCAGATAATTTCTATGATGCAAAATTTCGTATCACCCAGCCGATTTTAAATGCCGAATTAAGCTATAATAAAAAGATCAAATCAAAACAGATTGAACTTCAAAAGACAGAGGTTCAACTCTACAAACGTGAACTGGTCAAGGAGATCAAGACCGCTTATTACAATTACCTGAAAGCTGCCACTGCAGAGAAGATCTACCAATCCTACCGCAATCTAGTGATCGAAGCAGAGCGGGTAAATAAAAAGCTATTTGATAATGGTAAAATTAACCGAACAGCAGTGATTCGAAGTAAAAATGAAGTATCCAAAATAGATGCTACCCTAGTTAACGCCCAAAAGACAAAAGAATCGGCACAATTTTATTTCAATTTTCTGTTGAATCGACCCTTATCAGACAGCATTGCGATTGATCAGGTAACCAACTTGCCAGAACAAAGTTCATCGGCGATAAACAACATCTTACAAAGGGAAGAACTCTCGAAACTTAAAATCTCAAAAAGTATAAATGAGGATCTCACCGGGCTTGCAAAATCCTATATAATTCCGAAAATCGGAACAAACTTGGATTTGGGCTCCCAGGCTTTTGATTGGAAGTTCAATAGGCAAAGCCGTTACTATCTATTGGGAGTCTCTTTGGAATGGAACCTCTTTGCCTCCGGTAAGAATACCAATCGGATCAAACAAGCTATTACAGAACAACACGCGATAGCGTCTCAAACAGATTACGTGGAGCAGCAATTACTTACTGAACTCAGGGTCAAGCAAGCAGATATGCAGCGCTCCATAGCACAATATCATGCTGTGCAAAACCAATTAACAACAAGTCAGACCTACTACAAAGATGTCGCATTAATGTACAAGGAAGGCATGGCAATCTATATCGAATTGCTTGACGCCCAAAATCAATGGGTTGATTCACAGCTACAGGCGAATATCGCCCTGTTTGACGCATGGATTTCCTTTTCAGCCATTGAGCGTGCCACTGCTAGTTTTAATATTCAATAATTAAAAAAATGAAAAAGATTAAATTTACATTACTTATAGCATCCCTGTTCTTCTTCGCTTGCAATGAAAAACCAAAAGGCAAAAGCCCATTGGGTGCACCTGATATCATATCTGTAAAAGTATCGCCTATTTCTTCTCTACGTATTGCCAGCTCCATACAGGCCACTGGATTAGTAAGTACTGAAGATCAGACCAATTATTCCTTCAAGATAGGCGGTGTGGTCAGCCGTATTTTGGTGGACGAGGGGCAGTTTTTCAGTAAAGGTCAACTGTTGGCCACGCTAAACACGACGGAAATAGCAGCTGGTGTTGCGCAATTAGGATTGGGTGTTGAGAGAGCACAGCGCGACTACACCCGAGCAGTCAATCTATATCGGGATAGTGTATTTACGCTAGAACAGTTGCAAAACACAAAAACTGCGCTAGACGTTGCCAAGAAAGCCAAAGAAGCGCTTGCTTTCAATGAGCGTTATGCGAAGATTTATGCTTACACTGATGGTTTTGTGGTAAAAAAAACTGCCAATGAAGGTGAAGTAATCGGCGGGGGTATACCCATACTGTCTACCAATTCCGTGCGAAAGAATGCCAATTATATTCTAAAAGTTGGCGTGACTGATCTTGAGTGGAGTGCAATAAGAGAGGGACAGGCCGCAAAAGTCATTCTTGATGGGTATCCTGAGCGCTTTTTCGAGGCAACTATATTGCGAAAACTTCAAAATGCTGACCAGGAGATCGGTTCATTCCAGGTTGAGCTGAGCTTAAAACTCCAAGGTATAGTCCCTCCTGTTGGCATGTTCGGGAAGGCAGAAATCATCACCGATAAAAACGAAACTGCAATGGTCATTCCCTATAGTTCACTGGTAGAAGCTGACGGAAAGAAAGCATTTGTATTTACAGCGATTGGAGCCAATAAAGTAAAGAAACTGGCAGTCAACATAGCTAAATTTGAAAATGATAAAGTTTACCTGAACGACAGGCTCGAAGGGATCAATAATATTGTCATTTCCAACAGTGCTTATCTCAATGAACAGTCTATCATTAAAATAATCAAGTAAACCTGCATCCAATGAAAATAACAAACTTCGCAGTAAAAAATTATCAGTTTACTCTGATCATATTCGTTCTTTTTGCAGTTGTTGGGCTGCTGACCTTGTTCACTATGCCCCGATCAGAAGATCCGACGACACATGCTCCCCAATATGTCATTACGGTCATCTATCCAGGTACAAGTCCCAAGGATATGGAAGAACAGGTAGTAAAACCGATCGAAAATAAAATTTACGGACTGGACAATATTGAAAAGATCCTGACCTCTGTCGAAGACGGAGTAGCCGTCATACAGCCCAAATTCAAATATGGCGTTGACGTAGATAATAAATATCAGGAGATCTCCACTGAAATCAATGCTTTAAAAAACAGCGAACTTCCCAAGGATATCTACCTGATAAAAACCGAAAAGATTGCATCTTCTGATGTTAAAATTATTCAGGTGGCTTTAATCTCCAATACCGCATCAGCCAAAGTCCTGCGCGATCATGCCGACATCCTCAAAACCAGGCTGGAGAAGATAACCGATCTAAAGGAAGTCAAATACGCCGGAATTCCAGAACAGGAGATTCGGATTGACATGCAATTGGACAAACTTGCACAGTTAAAAATACCACTTAATCTCGTCATCGGAAGTTTACAGAGCGAAGCCGCCGATATCCCCGGCGGAAGCATCAATCTCGATAGCAAAATATTCAATGTGAAAACCAGTGGTAAATTCAAAAATGTGGAAGATGTTGCCAACACTGTTATTTATAACGCGAACGGAAAAATCATTTACTTAAAAGATGTCGCCGCCGTAAGCTATAAAGATGAAACCGTCAATCACATCACACGGCTTAATGGGCAGCGATGCGTATTAGTCACCGCTGCGATGAAAGATAATGTCAACATTAGTACAGTAAAAGCGGAATATATGCCCGTATTGGAGGAATTCGACAAAGGTCTCCCAGAACATATTAAGATGGTAAAGAATTTTGATCAGGCTGATATGGTATCCAAACGTTTGGGACATCTGGGCTTTGATTTTGGACTTGCAATCCTCTTGGTTGTCATCACGCTGCTCCCGCTTGGATTCCGTGCCTCACTTATTGTCATGATCTCCATTCCTCTGTCTTTGGCGCTTGGCCTGATAGCCATGAACCTAATGGGGTATTCTCTTAATCAGCTCAGTATTGTAGGTTTGGTTGTGGCGTTGGGCCTCTTGGTGGATGACAGTATTGTTGTTGTCGAAAACATAGAACGTTGGCTTAGAGAGGGGCATTCAAAAAAAGATGCGATCCTAAAAGGCACTAAACAGATCGGCATCGCGGTGGTCGGCTGTACAGCAACCCTGATCATTGCATTTCTACCACTTGCTTTTCTACCCGATATCGCTGGTGAATTTATCCGTAGTTTGCCTGTCGCAGTGATCACAAGTGTTCTCGCTTCAATGCTGGTAGCGCTTTCATTGGTGCCCTTTTTGGGAAGCCGTATGTTGAAAAGCCATAGCCATAGCGACGGAAACTTTTTCCTGCAAAAACTACAGCAGTTTTTAAGCTTTTCCTATCGCCGTGTAATGCCTTTGGCCCTGACATGGCCTAAAGTTACTGTCGGTATCTCTATTATCTTGAGCATACTTGCCTTCATGCTATTTCCATTTGCCGGTTTCAAACTCTTCCCAACGTCCGAAAAACCGATGTTCTTGATTAATATAAAGCTTCCTTTGCAAGCTAATATTCCGGAAAGTGACCGCGTGACCAAACTTATTGAAAAAGAATTGAAAAATCATGAGCAGATTGTATACTACACCTCCAATGTAGGGAAAGGTAATCCTCAGATCTATTACAACGTGCACCAACAGGATGTAAAGCCAGATTTTGCGCAGATATTTGTACAAATGAGCGATGAGACCAGCCCAAAATCTAAGCAAGAGCTCATTAAAACATTGCGAAAAAAAATCGCTGATTTTCCCCTCGCCAGAATTGAAATAAAGGATTTCGAACAGGGGACGCCTATTGAAGCGAATATTGTGGTTCGCATTTTTGGTGAACAACAGGATACCTTGCGTGCACTTTCCTTCCAAGTAGAAGAGATTTTACGGAAACATCCGGGGACATTCTTTGTAAGCAATGAGCTTAATACCTACAAATCTGATGTTAAGATAACTATTAACAAAGAAAAAGCACGTACGTTGGGCGTCCTGACCAGCGAGGTGGACAAGGTCATCCGCTTGGCGGTGGCAGGGCTCAATGTAGGTGATTATATTGACAACAGAGGTGATACACGCAAAGTAGTCATCACCATTCCCCGAGATAAATTTTCAGATCTAAATGCTTTGAAGGGGCTATATGTTAACAACATCCAGGGGATACCGGTACAGGTCGACCAGATTGCATCCATGGGCTTCGAGACCTCTCCCACCGCTATCAATCATTTTAACAAGTCCCGATTCGCCAAGGTGACTTCTCTCACCAAAGATGGCGTGTATGCCAATGATATTCTAAAAGATGTTATCCCGGCACTTGACAAACTAAAGATGCCGCCAGGATATTATTACAAATTATCAGGTGAGGCTGAGTCAGAAGGCGATGCCCTGGGAGGTAACTTCCTTTCGGTGATATTATTGAGTGGTTTCCTTTTTGTAGGCGTACTTCTATTGCAATTTAAAACATTCAAGGGAATCATCATAGTATTATCCATCATACCATTGGGTATTCTTGGTGGTGTAATTTTGTTGTTAATGACCGGCAACCCAATGTCATTGGTATCCATTATTGGTTTTATTGGTCTTTCGGGTATTCAAGTAAAAAACTCGTTATTACTTGTTGATTTTACCAACCAGCTCCGAGAGGAAGGTTATAGCATTGATGAGGCTGTCAATATGGCTGGGGAAACACGGTTTTTACCGGTGGTGTTGACTTCAATCACCGCTATCTGTGGGTTGCTTCCAATAGCTTTAAACCCTAATCCACTTATAGCACCTTTGGCAATTGTATTAATCGGCGGACTGATCAGTTCCACGATTTTATCTAGGATCGTTACTCCCGTAATGTATAAGTTAATTCCGCCACGATCAGAAGCGGATGGTAAAAAAACGAAAGAAGTATTCTAAAAATAGGCTTCTCAAGTGTAAATCAGTTCGACTAGCATATAACATAGGCTCATTGAGATAAAGGCTACCGACGATGTTCAATGAGGTACATCGAGCATCCGGTAGCCTTTATGGTTATTGGTTAGGATTGCTTGCCTAAAGCTTTTGACTTTTTGAGATATATGCTATACTAAAGCTATGCTCATCCTATATGACCTTAGAATTTTTCCAGTTGTGATGAAATTTAACTTTATTTATACATTGATGATCAATTATATTTTGTAACTTCACGTCAACCAATCACTAAAGATTGGAAATTAAGTACAAGCATATTTCCCGCGTAAAAAATCAAATGTCCCAGTCTGTTAAATTCGACAATGTAAATACATTGTTTTCTAAAGCTTTAAAGCAAAAAATCAATCACTATTTT
>Ga0256901_1000514_pt1 | contig 21852 bp, 27 predicted proteins | sample MC6MC0689MT_FD_190200 | JGI IMG/M metagenome (GOLD analysis project Ga0256901, IMG submission 190200) | Metatranscriptome of enriched soil aggregate microbial communities from Iowa State University, Ames, United States - MC6-MC0689-MT... | ecosystem: Environmental > Terrestrial > Soil >... | reverse complement strand
GTCGTCCCTTTGGAGCGGTTGTCGTAAAGGATGACAAGATTATCTCCATCGGGGTCAATCGTATGCAGGCTGATTGCGATCCGACTGCCCATGCGGAACTTCTCGCATTGCGCGCCGCAGGCAAGGTTTTGCAGTCGCCTCGGCTGGATGATTGCAGCGTTTACGCGAGCGGCCAACCCTGCCCTATGTGTTTCGCCGCAATGCGGATGTCCGGCGTCAATAAAATCATATTTGCCTATTCCAACGAGCAGGCTGAACCGTTCGGCCTTTCGACAGCAAAAATTGCCTCGGAACTGGCCAAGCCTGTGACAGAACAAACTGGCGTTCACTTTGAACAATGTTCGCCAGACGATGATGCAGCACTTTATCGGCGCTGGCAGGAAAAGAAGAAATAAAAGACTGAATTCATCATGCAGACCCAGCAAGCCAATGGCGGCACGCAAGCCGCACCCCCAGCCCTTATCGCCCTCGTTGTTCTGATTGGCCTTAATCTAAGACCATTCCTGACCGCACCGGGACCAGTGCTTTCCGATATTGTCACAGATACCGGAATGGGCTTTGGTATGTTGTCTCTGCTAACATTCCTTCCCATGATGCTGATGGGCCTTGGCGCATTCATTGCACCACACCTTCAGTCGATAATTGGCACGCGCCGCAGCATGTTCGCAGCACTCATCATTCTTGCATTGGGTTCTGTTTTGCGGGGCTTCGTGCCAGATGGTTTTTCTCTCGTGCTGACAGCTGTTCTGTGCGGCGCAGGCGTTGCGATGATACAGGCGCTGATGCCCGGCCTGATCAAAGCAAATTTCCCAGCAAGTATTGCAGCTGTTACCGGCCTTTATTCCGCAATGATTATGGGCGGCGGCGCGCTTGGTGCGCGCCTGACACCGTGGCTCGCGTGCACTGAACACAACTGGCGTTTCGCGCTATCTGTTCTTGCAATTCCTGCAGTGCTTGCGTTGCTTACTGCTATTCCAATTCTTAAAGAAACGGCGTCTTCTGGTTCAAAATCTGGCATCACCGGAAAGCTGCTCCGTCGCCCACGAACATGGATGCTGATGGCGGCTTTCGGCCTCGTCAACGCAGGCTATTCATCGATGGTGGCCTGGCTTGCTCCTTACTACCAATCATTGGGCATGGAAGCGGCAGAAACCGGCGATCTGGTCGCCATCATGGCAATCGCGCAGGCTTTGTCGGCCTTTGGCCTGCCGTTGCTTGCGCGACATAGTGTTGATCGTCGCCCTTGGCTTTTCTTAACACTGGCGATGCAAGCGACAGGCTTTGCTGGTCTGGCTTTTGCACCGCAGCTCTCGCCTTATTTCTGGTCCGCGATTTGCGGCGCAGGTCTTGGTGGCAGCTTTGCGCTCGCCATGATTACCTCGCTTGATCATCTGCCCAAGCCTCAAGAAGCAGGCGCTCTGGCCGCGATGATGCAAGGCGGCGGCTTTCTGATCGCAGCTCTGGGCCCAGTGGCAACGGCATTGCTACACAATTTAACCGGCACCTTTGCATCGGGCTGGATCATGCATCTGGTTCTGGTTGCAACCATCTGTCCGCTCTATCTGAGCTTTAATCCGCGCCATTACGCGCATGTGATGAATCTGGCGCTTCCTGCCGAAAGCGGCACACAATAGCGTTACCTGACGCGATAATGCGGGGTTTATGTATGTTCTGCGGGCAATTCTGAGCTAGATGACTTGCTGTCCTTCCCATGAGGGTTAAGGTTGCTTGAAATTCCGCATTACTGGTCAATTGAATGAAGCACGAAGCAGTTATAGAGCCGAACAAGTCCACAACTCAGGACGGTCTGCCCAAGCCAAGAATTTATTGGGCGTGGGCGACCCTGATGGTCGGTCTCACACTCGCAGTTATCGACGGTACTATTGCCAATGTCGCGCTTCCCACCATTGCGGCCGATTTCTCGGCAGGACCGGCTGCCTCCATCTGGATTGTGAACGGATATCAGCTCGCCATCGTTATCACTTTGCTGCCATTTGCAGCTTTGGGCGAGATTTACAGCTACCGTCGCGTCTATTTGCTCGGCGTGTCGCTCTTCACACTTGCCTCGATTGCCTGCGTTTTTGCGCGGTCGCTTGAAGCGCTCACGATCGCACGCATTATACAGGGCTTTGGTGCCGCAGGCCTGATGAGCGTTAACGCTGCTTTGCTGCGCTATACGGTGCCGCAAGCAAAGCTTGGCACCGCAATCGGCTTAAACGCACTTTTCGTGGCCCTCTCCTCGACCATAGGTCCAACGCTGGCAGGTATCATCCTGCATTCGCTCACATGGCCCTGGCTCTTTGTCATCAATATTCCGCTCGGCGTTCTGGCGGTCGTTATGGGAATGAAAAGCCTGCCCTATAACGAACTCTCATCACGTCGGTTCGATTATCTGAGTGCTATCCTCACTGCCTTCACGCTCGGCCTGCTGATTACGGTCATTGATAGTGCAGGCAATGGCGTCAGCTCGACATTTCTGGCCTTACAGGCAATCGGCTGCGTGGTCGCAGCAACATGGCTGATACGGCGCTCGATGCAGACGACCAACCCGTTGCTGCCGCTTGACCTTCTGCGTATCCCAGTATTCAGCCTGTCGCTCTGCACTTCAATCATGTCCTTTCTCGCACAGATGATGGCATTCATATCGCTGCCATTCCTGTTTCAGAACGTCTATGGCTTCCAACCCATCGAGGTTGGGTTTTTAATGATGCCTTGGCCGATTGCCCTGGCCATCGTTGCACCGCTATCCGGCAAATTCTCGGACAAATATTCACCTGCCACGCTCGGTCTGGTTGGGCTTGTGTTCTTCGCGGCCGGGCTTGCACTGGTCGGAACGCTGCCAGAACAACCATCCGTGGTGGATATTTGCTGGCGCATGGCGATTTGCGGTATCGGGTTTGGCTTTTTTCAGGCTCCGAACAATCGCATGATTATAACCTCGGCCCCACGCGCAAGAAGTGGCGCTGCAAGCGGTATGCTTGGAACGGCTCGCTTGCTTGGTCAGTCGCTTGGTGCTGCATTCGTAGCATTTTTGCTCTCGCATTGGGGCATCAACAACATACCTCGCATCCTGCTTGTTGCTGCTGGATTCGCGGCTTTTGCATCAATCATCAGCATTTCGCGCCGTAAACGCTAAAACACCCCGGCAAGATTTTGGTGATGTGAAACTCGAAAATGAACAAGCCTGTGAATCTTTTGAAATATCTTAGTCGACACATGAAATTCCCTATTGCAATCCGGATTCCGTTGGTTCATATACCGCCTGCCTAACGGAAACGACTTCTCTCAGAGAAGACTGGCGCGAGCGGGTGTAGCTCAGGGGTAGAGCACAACCTTGCCAAGGTTGGGGTCGAGGGTTCGAATCCCTTCGCCCGCTCCAGTTTTTCCGAGGTATTTCCCAACAGCATCATAATATTGAGCCGTGAAGGCTCTAGATGTGTCTCTCTACCGCAATACGCATAATCAGACTGAGACTGCCTTATGATCCGTAGTGTACTTTTGTTGATCGTTGGTGTTGGTGCCCTCGTGCAGGGGATTTTGCGCCTGGGAAAACCAGCTCAAGCCGTTGAGCGAACCGGCTGGCTATATCAACAGTTCGGTGATCAGGGCGTCGCTTATGGCATGATGGCTATTGGCTTGGTCGCGCTGGCTGTCGGTGTGATCATGTTCAACAACACTTGGGTCAGAGCCATTCGCGAACGCAGAAAAAGCTGAAACTCTATTCATTAAATAAAAGAACAACGACAGAATTCAGTTTTTAATTACTAGGCTCAGACCATCAATCGCATGCCAGCTATGCTTTATTATTTATTGTCCTCTGCTGTTTTTCGCCCCACATGCGGGATCAACGTCACAGGACGATTAATTCCATGAAACCGGATACTGTTGTCACCGCCGTTCTGGCAATGTGCCTGCTGTTTTTGACATGGGCCATTGCGCAACGTGTTTTCGATGAAATGACACATCTGCAAGATGGTGCCAGCGGACTAACCTTGCCCGCTGTCTCCATTCGACATCCTACGGCAGATAAAAGCCGGATAAACTGATCTTCCCTGCCAGACGCGGGGCTCAGCGTTTAAGTGTTATTTGCAGGCTAGTTGAAATTAAATTCGATAATTCGGCGTGTATATCTTTCCGCGCCCTGCCAGTTTCCTCGCAAATAGGATCAATTTCTCCAACCGATTTGAGGAATGCACGCGCATCTTCCTTACATTCAGGCAGAAAACTGAAGTGATCCGCTCCTCGAACAGTGACATAAGAGCTGCCTGGCACCAGCGCTGCCACTTCATCAGCTTTGACTGACAAAGGCACTTCACCTTCATTACCCAGATTGATAAAACTCAAAGGGATTTTGATATTCTTGAGGCTATCTTCGTCATAGGCTTGAGCCATCCCCGGATCCACAAGCACCGCGGATTTGACGCGCTCATCAAGAGCGGAGCGCTCAAAAGCTGTTTGATCAACAGTGCGCAAATCGAGCTTTGGCACTGATACCGGCTCCATTTTGGCATAGCCGCGACCACCAGCATACCACGCGCAATCCCACTTCGTGTAAGTGTCGCAATATTTGGCATAAGCCTCGATATTTGTGCGAACGCCAGCAAGTTTCAGTGACGCAGCACCACCAAGCGAAAATCCGACAACGCCGATATGTTCTGCATCGATGTGAGACTTCCAGTCTGCGCTTGCAGTCAGATAGCTGATAACGGCCGAAAGGTCGTCAGTTCGTTTCCACAGTTTTGGCGTTTCATCAGGTAGCGAATCGCCTGAAGTCGTGCCCGGATGGTCAGGTCCGGCAACGATAAAGCCCGCCTTTGCTAAATCTGTCGCAAGCCAGTTTATGGCTTCAGCGCGCCCACCCGAACCATGCGAGAGAATGACGAGAGGAAAGCGATCATTGCCAAGTGATGCATCTTTCGCGGCCGTTGTTCCCTTAAAAATCCTATCGTCACCAAAGAGTTCGGGCGAACCTCCACCCGAGGCGGGATACCAGATAGCGACTGCCAGGTTTTGCCCCCGCATTGCAGAAGGCACTTCAATAGTGCGAACGCCAACCTCTGCAGCCATTACAGCAGAACTGAATAGGACCGCACCAAGCGCTATGCTCGACCAAATAAAACGAATGTTGCTCATCCTGTATCTCCGTGTTTGTAAGATGAGCCAGGTTTTTCAAATCTCCTCCGATCTGGCGTTCTAAATCACGATCCAGGTCGTCCAGAATCGCGATATAGGTCATTGATCGGCGACCTTTCGCCCTTTAGATCGCGAGAACGCTTTTGATTTTCGTACCAATACCCTTTGTCGTTGCCCTGCTGCATCTGATCCTTCTGGTTGCCATGTGGCATCACCAGGACAAGGCGATTGCAGGAAACCCATTCCAATTGCTGGTCGCTTTGTGCGCCTTGCAGTCAGCGGCAGTTGGTATTCGCTGGGGTTATGGCGTCGAGGAAGTCCGCTATCTGATGCCGGTTATCGCAAGCTGCTTGCCACCGCTCGTTTACGCAAGCTTTCGCAGCCTAATACATAACAATAACAAGCGTTTGAGCGATCGCAATCTCTGGAAAGCCGCGGCTTTCCCGATAGCGACAATATTCATATTGCTCATTGCGCCTCCATTGCTGGACACAGCCCTGATTATCCTCTTCGTTGGTTTTGCTATTGCTCTGCTTAACCTTGCACGCGCCGGGCCTGATGCCTTGGATGAAGCACGATTTGACAGTGCAATTTCCGCTCATCGAGCGTTGATAATTGCGGCTGTTTCACTATGCATTTCTGCTTTATTCGACTTCGCAATTCTAATGGATTTTGAATGGGCAAACGGCAGAAATTCAGCGCTGATTGTGAGCAACGCCAATCTTCTTGGGCTTCTGTTCGTGGCCCTCACATCACTGGTCGCAAGCCGCGCTCAGCCTGCTGCACCCAGTCTGGATGAGCGAACCCACGACAAGAATGTTATTGAACAAGACCGAGATACTTTGGCTCGCGTCGAAAACATCCTCACCCAGAACAAGCTCTATCTGGATGAAAACCTGACACTTATTCGGCTTGCACGAAAAGTCGGCCTGCCAACGCGACAAATATCGGGCGGTATCAATCGGCTAACCGGTAAAAACGTATCTCAATACATCAATGACTTTCGTATCGCCGAGGCTTGCCGACTTTTACGGGAAACTGAAATGTCAGTGACGATGATTATGTTAGAATCAGGATTTCAAACTAAGTCTAACTTCAATCGCGAGTTTCGCCGCGTCGCTTCATCAAACCCTGCTGCTTGGCGAGAGCAAAACAGCTTAGAGAAGAAAAAGCGCACGCTCGTCGCGTAAGATGCCGCACGAACCTGCGAAGTATAACCAAAAAGGCTTCTTCCGCCAAGCGCCTGCCTTTCCACTCGAAATGAAAAAGCCCCGCGTGGCGGCGGCTGTGAATAATTGACATAGACCAGCATGGGAGACAGCTGATCATAGATCCTTCCTATATGGGCAGCCAGGTTCAATCACTGTGTTCTGTACGAGAACAAAGCGCCTCGCCCATGTGCTCTTATCCTTCACATACGCAATGCAGTCATCCGGCATGTTGAAATGCTCGATCGTGCTTGCGAGAACCGAGGGAGTGTTCCGCCACATGCCCCGTGCCTTCCCATGAAAACCAAGCGTCACGGTCTCTGCAATCCGAACGTCATAACCGGCTGGACTAAGTCCGAAGGTCATTCCATTGCTGACTATGCGTTCATGGAAGGGTGTGAAAATCCCGCGCGCGCGAATGGATTGTGCTGATAAAACTGTCATTGTGAGCGTTCCCTTCCTCTGAACATATAACCGACGCCAGCGTCTCCGGGTATTTTCCAACCCTGTTTGTGGAGTGCAGTTATGTCCCTGTAAATTGTGCGTGGTGTCGTGTTGAGCTGCGATGCGAGGCCATCCGCCGTGTATCGCGAGCCATCCGCAATCATGCGAACGAGCTGCGTGAGGCGTTCATCCTTGCTCATATTCCTAAAGCCCTTTCGATGATTGCCTTTTTGCATCGATCCCATGCTCTATGACAAAGCCTGGCGAGGCGAACGGCTTCATTCCGTTGCGGAGATCCTGCGGGGTAAGCCCAGACCCCATTGTTTCCATAGCGCCGCTTATAGATGCGGAAGAGCTTGTACTTGCGGCGCTTCAGATGGGTTGGCCAGGTTGGCCAGTGAGCGGAACATATCCATTCACTGGTGCTGTCCCTGATGTGCCGCGTGCGATTGCAATAAGGGACGCAGCATTGGATTCGGTCAGTCATCCGTCATGCTCCGTCGGCCGCGGATAAAGCCGTTCTTGCTTCTGGCATTTGGTACATCTGTAGCTTGTGCCGGGTACAAGAGCTGAAAGCGTGTTGGCCTCCAATCATGGTGACAGAGCCACTGTCGTAGAGCGATCCACAATCTCATGACGTTTGCCCCTTTTCATTTGAGACGAATGTCAGATCAAACTGGAACGGCGACACGATATGATCGCTTCCAGAGGCGCTTCCTATCCGGTTCAGACGGTAGCGGGCGACTTTCCCATCGCCGGCGAAGACCGGTACGACATCACCAACATTTGCGAAGTAGACATCACGCAAAACCTGCGCATCTTTCGGCGCTTCACCGCCAAAGTTGATGGAAAGAGGCGGCCAGAACTCTTTGATGGAGTACGGATACAGGATGATGCTCTGTCGCTCCGAAGTAAGGCCGACGGGGAATAATCCGGCGGGTAGAAACTTCCACACGATAATTTGTGTCGGTCAGGATCGCTGGACCGGTATCACCATCGAGGCCAATCATCGAGAAGCCCTTAAATCGGCACTGATGAATGGTACGCGCTACGCAATTGCTAAGGCCACTCCGACTGGCATCATGGTCGATTTGAGGAACTCAACACTTGCCAGTGGCGTGCAGTTCGTTCTCGATTCCGTACCAGATGCTGTCGCTTACTTTGGCCTAACAGCTGAAGACATCGAGCGCCACTTGGCCCCGAAGGTCTCCGCGATCTTGAGCGACAAATGAGTGCGCTCTCCATTCTCACCCAGACAATGGGCGAGAATAAGTCGTAGAAGATCAACCGCATTGTTAATCATGCCCGGACGCAAGAAGGCTTTCGTCCGTCGTGCGATGGCTTCAAGTCTTCTCGCCCCGCCGAGCCGGGCGAGAAGTGAGTTCCAATCCTTATTCGCAAGCAGGTTCTTTGTCATTCCCGAATGGGAACCACAAATAATGCCACCTAACAAACCCCAATTTTAGCACACATGCGCTTAGGCCGGTCTCTCTCCGCTTGTCACGATTTCACTCGTCGCCAAGGTCGCGATCCTTGAATGCCTGTTGCTTGATCAAAACTGGCCGGACGTAACCCGGCAAGTAGAATGCATTGGAACAGTCGCTTTCGGGATTACCCAAGGTTGCAGTATTCACTACCTAGCCACAACATATATGCTGCTATCGTTTGTCGCGCTTCTGCGTTTTTCAGCGCCGCCGTCCTGATTTTTGTGCTAGTGGGACCCTATGGACGAGGCTCTTACAACGTCTTTACGCCACCATTAAACAACGGCTATTTTCGCTGGCCGTTAGTTACATGCGGGGTATTCGCTCTGACATGCTGATCCATTGCCACGGATCCTGCATTCCGTTGAATGCGTTGCCTCGAAACTGTTCCACAGTTGAACTATCTCTTTCCTGTAACTATAAACGTATCTGTATAAACAGTTACCTTATCTTTATTGAAGATAATTCTTGCCTTGTCGGTTCTAATCTCTGATCCACCCAACCTAATCACCGCATTACCGTTGAGATGAGTTATTGTTTTTGAAACTTGCTTCATTCGGTCTGCATTCATCTCAAATTTAGGCTTCTTCTCTTCTGCATTCGCGCTGGAAACAACCGAAGATACGGCCAAACCAATCAAAATTAACATTATTCTAGAATGCATGTTTATCTCCTTTTCTCTACGAAGAAGTAAACCACGCACATTTTAAAGTAAAAGCCCAACAATTTTATCCCAACAAATGAGGTTTACTCCTTGGCCCTGCCGACACGCGACAAGGGGGTGATTTATGCCACGGCCAACCCAGCCGATTGGCGAGGTGGTTTGAAGGAACTACTGCCAGCCCGTAGCAAGCTCAGCAGAGGCCATCATGCAGCGGTGGGATTTAAAGACCTTGCAGCCGTTATCGCGAAGCTGCGGGCTTCTCCGGCGGTTTCTGCGCGTGCTGTTGAATTTGTTGCACTGACAGCTGCTCGTTCGAACGAAGCAAGGTCAATGATGTGGGATGAAGTCGACTTTCAAGAACGGCTTTGGACGGTTCCAGGCGAGCGAATGAAGGCTGGCAAGCCGCATGAGGTTCCGTTGACTGATCGTGCCATTGCTATTCTTAAAGAGCGTCTAGCGATGAGAACAGGAAATCTTGTCTGGGAAGGAGATAAGGAAGGGAAGCCAATATCAGACACAGCCCTCATAAAGATATTTCGCGCCGCTGGTGCTGGTGACGCCACCCTGCACGGGCTTCGTAGCAGCTTTAGAGACTGGGCCGGCGATGAAACAAGCTACCCGAGAGACATTGCAGAAGCCGCCCTCGCCCACACGCTCAAGGACAAAACCGAAGCTGCATATCGGCGCGGAACAGCACTGGCGAAGCATCGTTCGATGATGAATGATTGGGAAGCTTATTTATCAAATATATGAAGTTTCCTGATTACCTTGTTATGCTCCGGAGCTGCCATCTATGTGAATGACTTTGTCGCCAAAAAGAATGGTGAGAAAAACTGGGTGCTTTCCCGATCCGGTGTGCAATTTGAACATCAACGCGAAGTTGACGGCAAATGGCATCCCGGACCATCATGCTACACTGGTCAAGCAGAGCGTGAAGGCCCCGATGAAGACGTCACAGCCGACTATACTGGCCTTCATTATCTAATGAAGATGCGTCGTCGACAGTTAGTCGAAGCATTTGACCAAGACGATGATCCGAACTCAGCAAGGCTGCTTGCCAATACTCATAACGCGATCTTGGCAATCGAAGCCGTTCAGGCTGAATCTGAATTCAACGAGACACGCGGCCCCATCATCACATTCGATGAAAAAGGCTGGCCGATAGATCCGCATTAACCCATCACGAAACTGTCTTTAACCCGTCGCCCCCAGCGGCGGGTTTCCCTTTGAAGAGATTGTATGGTGACAAGTAAAAATTGGCGCGAAGCTCGGGAGGCTTCCACGAATGGAAACTACTAAGCACGCACCAGACTCATTAAAATACCAATGGCGCTTGTATGGCGTGGTCGCTCGATCCGCCTGGGCAACCAGCCTCGACAAATCAATCGCCTATGAAATTATTGAAAACTATCGCAAGGAATTCGGCAACTCACGCACTAGCCTCCGGTTTCTTGAAACCGCCACAGGCGCAACGCGAACCAACATTATTGCGTCTTTGCGTCGTCTTATGGACTTAGGTCCTTTCAGCGTTCACCGCCAAGGGGCAGGTGTGCGCCCTACGGAATACTTGCTTCACTTTGAAGGTTTTAGCGGTCCTGCACACGATACCCCTAGTGCGCAAGTCTCTAGTGGTATAGTAACCGTAGTGGATAAGGAAGATTCAATTCCTTCGGCGGGCTCCCAAAACCGGTCTCACCAGCCGGATCAATCGGACGGAAACCGTTCGGTTGACAACACACGAGGAGGAATCAGCGGCCACCAACCGCTGGTTGACCATACACGAGGATAGAAAAAGCCCCGCCCGCTCGTTGGTGGCGAGGTTTTCCACGGTTATGACAACCGATGAAAAACGTCAAAAAAGTCAATGAAATCAATGGTAATGGCGGAGGGGGTGGGATTCGAACCCACGGTACGATCTCTCGCACGCCGGTTTTCAAGACCGGTGCCTTAAACCGCTCGGCCACCCCTCCGCATCTGCACGAAGCAGATGTTAACGCCTCTTTATCGTTATCAAACAGCAGCGTCAATCTGCCACTTGATGTCATCCTCGATTAAATGACTGATAGTCTTGCTCTTCAGGTTAATGAAGCATAAACTTGAGAATAATAGTCATAAAGAAAAGGGAACGTATGAGCCTGGAATCGGTCAAGGCGTTTTTCGCAGACAAGGCACCCGAAATCGAAGTGATTGAACTGCCAACCAGTACGGCGACAGTCGCCCTCGCCGCCGAGGCGCATGGTGTGGAACCGGGACAGATCGCAAAGACACTGTCATTTGCAGCGAAAGATCAGACCATACTTATCGTGACGCGGGGAGATGCGCGTATCGATAATCGCAAGTTCAAGGACCAGTTCGGAACAAAGCCGCGCATGTTGGATGCGGAAAGCGTCTTGAATGAAACAAGTCATCCGGTCGGTGGTGTTTGCCCGTTTGGATTGCCTAGCGCCCTGCCCGTCTATTGCGATTTGTCGCTCAAGACTTTCGACGAAGTCGTTCCGGCCGCCGGGGCTACAAACACCGCAGTGCGGATCGCACCGCAGAAAATGGCCGAGCTGGTTTCGGCTGAATGGATTGATGTTTGCCAGTAAGGCATGTGTTGCCCGGATTATCTAATCGCGATGACGTGATGAAATGAAGTGCTTTTTGTCCTTTAAAGGTGATAAAACACTTCATATATTTTAAGAATAGTTCTAAAGTGGATTCGAAATGAATGCACTCGCTTGGCACATATCCCTGAAATCTCCGGGCTCCGGAGGAGCCTGATGGGGTTGTGACGTAACCAAAAGCAGAGTTTTCCGTGGGTAGGTCCATCAGGAAGGCTTGAGGATGTGCTGAAAGGAATAATCAATGCGTCTTACTCGTCAGACGAATTATGCCATTCGCATGCTTATGTATTGTGCCGCCAATGACGGCAAACTGAGCCGCGTTCCGGAAATTGCCCGCGCTTATGGCGTTTCAGAGCTTTTCCTCTTCAAGATTTTGCAGCCACTTGTCGAAAACGGACTGGTCGAGACTGTACGCGGCCGTAACGGTGGTGTGCGTCTCGGACGCGCTGCCAAGGATATTTCGCTGTTCGATGTCGTGCGCGTGACTGAAGAAAACTTCGCCATGGCAGAATGCTTCGAAAACGACGCAACAGAATGCCCGCTTGTCGATAGCTGTGGTCTCAACTCAGCCCTGCGTGAAGCACTCAATGCGTTCTTCGGCGTATTGATGAAGTATAGCATCGCTGATCTGGTTAAGGCGCGTCCAAATGTTCGCGTGCTGCTCGGTCTTGATGAAGATCTCGAAACGGAACGCGTTGCCAGCTGATTTGAGACGTAGTTGAATAGAAAAAGGCTGAGAACCGGACAGGTCTCAGCCTTTTTGTTTGTCTCAAAATTTTCAGAGTGCCGCGGCATAGGCCGATTGTGGCAACACGAATGGCACGCCTTGCGCTGGCGGCACACCGACCCTTAGAGAGCATTCATAAACCCGCGTCAACCGATCATCAGTCAGCGCATGTTGTGGCGTGCCGATGGTGTCAAGTTTTCCCTTGTGCATGACAGCGATACTGTCAGCGAACATGGCAGTCAGATTGAGATCGTGAAGGATAGCAATAACGCCGCCACCAGCGGCCGCGAAATCGCGTGCAATTTCCATAACTGTGATCTGATGCTTTATATCGAGGCTCGAAATAGGCTCATCCAGGAAGAGATAACGCGGATTTCCATCCACGACTGGCTTCCAGACCTGACAAAGCACGCGTGCAAGCTGCACCCGCTGCTGTTCACCACCCGAAAGCTCCTGATAAAGCCTGCCGCTGAAGCCTGCGAGATCAACCTTCTGCAATGCAAGATCGGGCAACTTCTCCTGCTCTGCACCAGTTACACCGCTGAAACCACCCGTCAAACCGATATGGACGATCTCGCGGACAGTAAAAGGAAACGACAAAGCGCTGGCCTGCGGCAGCACAGCCCGGCGCGCAGCCATCCGCCAGGGCTTAATCCCTGCAAAATCCTCGCCATCCAGATGAGCAGAACCCGTATAAGAAATATCACCAGAAAGCGCGCGCAACAGCGTCGTCTTGCCGGAACCGTTAGGCCCAACAATTGCTGTCACTTCGCCAGGACGCGCGACAAAATTGATATTCTCTATGATAGACTTATTGCCGATAGAAACACTTAGGTTTTCGGTTTCGATCATTTTGCGCCTCACAGATCAAGAACGCCGCGCTGGCGCAGCAATATCCAGAGGAAGAATGGAGCACCGCACACAGCCGTAATGATGCCAATCGGCAATTCGGCAGGTGCAACAATGGTGCGGCTTACCGCATCTGCAAGCAAAAGCATGATTGCGCCGAGCAGTGCTGCGGAAGGCAACAAGTAGCGGTGATCAGGACCAATGCTCAAGCGCAGCATATGCGGCACGACAATGCCGATAAAGCCGATGCCGCCGGATATTGCGACCGTCGCACCCGTCGCCGCAGCAACAGTTACGATTGCGACGTTTTTAATCCGCTGCACAGGAATACCAAGATGGCCGGCTGCCGCCTCGCCCAACGCGAGCGCATTAAGACCCCGCGACAGAAACGGTGTTGCAAAAAGTATGACCATGATAATCGGGCCAGCCGTGCCGATCTTGCCCCATGTCGCACCCGCCAGCGAGCCAAGCCCCCAGAAGGTCAGATCACGCAACTGTCGATCATCAGAAATATAGACGAGAGCGCCAGTGGCAGCACCTGTCAGAGCGCCAAGCGCGATACCAGCCAGAAGCATCGTAGCGACAGAGGTGCGTCCGCGCCGCGTCGCCACACGATAAAGGATAAGCGTGGTTATCAGGCCACCAAAAAATGCAGCGAGAGGCAGGGCGTAAAGACCGAGTAACAGATAAAGCGGAGCAAGTGCTGTTCCACCCAAGACAATCATTGAAACCGCACCGAGGCTGGCACCTGCGGAAACACCAACAAGGCCCGGATCAGCAAGCGGATTGCGGAACAAGCCCTGCATAACGGCACCGGAAACGGCAAGCGAAGCGCCAACCAGCATTCCCATGAGGATGCGCGGCAGACGAATTTCCATAATGATCAGATGATCACGCCGGAATGCGTCTGCACTTTCTTGCGTTCCAAAAACCAGTTCGCGCAAAACGCTCATAACAGAGGCGTCGGAAGCACCCGCAGTCAGACTGAACAGTGCGGTTATGCAAAGCGCAACAGCGAGAATTGCGATAGCCAAACGAGCGCGCGCGGAGCGATCTCCGGCATGACTATCGTTGGCTTGATCACGCGTGGCAAAGCCCCCGGGTTTTGCCACGCGGTCTTGGCTGGTCATTTCGATATGTCCTTATTGCGGGTTTCCGCGATATGCCTGCCTGCAACGACGCTCGACAGGAATATGTTTTAGTTAGCAGCCTGCTTGCCATAGAGCTTTTCAGACAATTCACGGCTGGCAGCGCCTGTGCGTGGACCAAAACCGAGCAGATAGAGTGAATCCATCTGCACGATGTTACCGCTGCGTCCAGCAGGCGAATTAGCAAGAGCCGGGTTCTTCAACAGATCCTCTTTCTGAACGCTATCCTTGCCAATATTCATGGTGAGGATCAGATCAGGAGCAGCCTTCTCAACGGCTTCATCGGTGAGCTGCTTATAACCCTGATAAGAGTCGATTGCGTTCACACCGCCCGCAAGGGTGATGATGCCATTGGCACCTGTGCCCGTGCCGGACGCCATAATGCGTCCTTCCTGAGCCGACATAATGAACAGCACGCGCTTGCGCGGTTTCTGGTTTGCTGAAATTTTCTGCGCAGCTTCCAGATCCCGCGATACGGCAGCCGCGAGCGCTTTGGCTTTATCTTCCAAACCAAGCGCCTTGCCGACAGCTTCAATCTTAGCAATCACGCTTTCGCCGGTATGCTCTTCGGGAATAACAACCATCGGAACCGAAGCTTTTTTCAGAACTTCAAGCGCTTCTGGAGGACCACTGCCCTCAAGCATCAAAATACCCGTAGGATTCACTGAAAGAACACCTTCTGGCGAAAGACGGCGCATATAGCCGACATCAACAAGCTTTCGAGCTTCTTCCGGGTAGCTACTGGTTTGATCACGAGCGACGAGCTTATCGCCCGCGCCAAGCGCATAGACGATTTCGGTGACAGAACCGCCGATGGACACCAGACGTGACGTATCGGTGATTTTCTCAACCGTATCGGCTTTTGCGACGCCGCCAAAAGCAACAGAGGCGACAATAACCGCCAGCGCCGCGCAACGACCGATGCTTGATGAAATGATTGACATGTTCCGCTTCCCTAAAGCACGCCCTGGAAACGAGCTAACTCGTTCTCCAATGATGACGTGCATATAAAACTGGGCTTAGAGTGTATTCCGAACGGCGAAAACATCCGGAATACACATCAAAACAAGTAGTTATCCGCCTGTTCTTTAAGCAGCGTTCGACTGTGGCAAGCGCGGTAGATTTTCCGCGATCATACGCCAGTCAGCCAGCTCAGCTTCGCCCTCGTGACGCTCACCGAAGAACTGGATAATCATCTCACCGTTGGCATCATAAGCCTCAAGCGAAGTGACATGACCGTCCTTGGTTGGCTTACGAACAACCCAGGCATTGGCGATATGATCGGCGCGAAGGTGCAGATGGAAAGTCGGATCAAGCACATTGAGCCATGGACCCATTGTCTTGATTTCAGCAATCTTACCGGTGTGAATCTGGATACAGCCACGGCTTCCAACGAAGCACATGATTGGAATCTGTTCCTGAACGACATGGTTCATCATCGCTTCGACAGCAGACAGATCAACGCGCCATGCGAAATCCTGCCCAGCAAGATACACGGCCTGATGACGGTCAACGCCGAAATCTTTCAAAAGACCGACAAACTGATGAACATCGGTGAGTGCACCCCAGCGTTCACGGAACGCATCGGCATCAATAGCCGAAACATCGGCTTTTTCTGCCTTGGCAGCGACAGGTTTTGTTTCGATCGAAGGCGTCTGATCATCGAGCAACAGTTCCGAAACGAGCTGCTCATAGGCTTCCGGATTAGAAGCTGGGCGCAGATGAATTTTATGAACGGCTTCGCCCGATGCATCAAAGAACTGAAGGCTGCGGCGAACGTGTTCGCCATCAAGCTTTGCAACCGCAAAACCATGCACCCAGTGCTTTGGGAAAATGCGGAGATCGATTTCCTTGCCGAGCGTGAGCGACGCGTGCGGTCCCCAGATCGTCTTTTCAAATGGACCGATCTTCTCGTGCACAGCGCTTTCATTGCGTGTCAACGCCATGACTTCGCCAAGCGAAGGGGCGTGTTTGAGCAAGGTTTCCACATCTGCGCGAATACGGCGAGCGGAGATCGAGCTGTCAGCATCTGCACCGGTGTAAGCCGCAATGAAATCGGCTTCTGATATCCCGAGGCTCTGCGCAAAATCACGTTCACGCATTTTCGGGTTATCTGCCCGTGCCTTGAGTATCAGCTCTGGGGAGGGCTTGGTCTGGGTCGTCATCTGTTGTTTGCCTATTTGTTCAGGATGAGCTTGCCTTGACGGGTGATCTTCAAACGATAGAGAGAGCCGCCGTGCTCTATCGCCACTTCACGAGAGCCGTTGAAGAGTTCACGGCTGCCATAAGTTTTGAGCTGCGGCTCGTAGGACTGTTCAGAAACGTGCGATTTAGCTTGTCCGCCCGTTTCAAGACGGGATTGAATTTCGGGCATGCGGCTGGAGACGCGTTCACGCGGCAACCGCACCTGCATGTCGATATGGATTCGCCTATTCATTTTATTGCCTCTGCACCAGTTATGGAGCCGTCTTGTGAACTGACCGGATGCCAAACAAATCATTAGTTGACATTGAAAGTCATGTTTTATAATCACTGCCTTACTGGATTAAACGAGTCAAGTTTAAATCTTGTTTTTTCCAGCGCAAGCCCGAAGGTTGTTCCTTCCAGCCAGCACAAATGCTCCTCTCGGGATGAGGAGAAACTAACCATTTATAACAATTGATCTTCTTGCTCCCTCTTGGGCGCGGGAGACTTCCTTTGGCCTCAGGAGAAACCAAGGCAATGCGGGCGAAAAACGGGGAACAGACGCGGTCATTTCTGGCGAGCACAGGTCTCGCTGTTATAATTCTGGCAATGACGTCGAATGCATACGCGCAGGAACAAGCTGCAGCGACTGACAACAACGGCGTCGAGCTGAAACCTATTGTTATCAAGAACACACGCGGCACAAAGGGATCGGTTTCCGATACACCTTTGGCAAACGTCACAACCGCTGACGAAATCCGCAAGAAGGACATTGATTCCGTCCGGGATCTGTCCAACACGCTGGAACCTGGCCTCGCCGTCAGCGCTACGACCGGTAGCGTGAACATTCGCGGTCTTCAGGATGATCGCGTACTCACGACAATCGACGGAATTCCTATCCCTTATCTCGACGCAGCCATCCGTACCGATGTGAGCGGTGGCAGCAGCGATGCATATGATATTTCCGCTCTCTCCACATTTGACGTACTTTATGGCGCAGATGCCAGCCGTCTTGGCTCGGGCGCTATGGGCGGCGCAATCGCATTGAGAACACTGGAACCGGAAGACCTGCTCGCTCCGGGCAAAGCATTCGGCGGCATCGCAAAGCTGACTTACGACGGCTCCGACCGATCCTTCATCGGCTCTGGTGCTGTCGCACAGAAGATTCAGAACACCTCGGTTCTGTTTCAGGGCTCATATAAGCGCGGCCATGAAATTCGCGGAACGGGCGACGTTGGCGGATATGGCGCAGCACGCACCGAGGCCGATCCTAAAGATTACGACCGCAGCAACCTGATGTTCAAGCTACGTCAGGAGCTTGAAGGCGGCCACACCATCGGCATAACAGCCGAGCGCAATCGGTATGATTCAGACACCAATCTGAATTCGGATGCAGGCACGACCTACAATAATCGGGATTACAATCAGAACCGCAAAAACGATCGTGATCGTGTATCGCTCGACTATCGTTATGAAGGCCAAGGCGATGGCCTTGTAAACAATGCCTGGGCAACTGTTTACTGGCAAAAGATGACGCGCTCTTATGGCACAGACACCATACGCAAAGGCGCCCTCGCAGGTCCTTTCAGCCGCCATTACAAGCTGGAGGATGAACGCTACGGCGCAAGTGGTTACACAAACCTCGGTTTCGACACTGGGATTCTCAATCACTCGCTGACTGTTGGTGGTGATTTCAGTATCGGCAAAAGCACCCAATCGTTTACCGGTGACGATGCTTGTATTCGCGGTGTTCAGAACCCAACCTGTGCATTCCTGCATATTAATCAATCAGATACACCGGACGTAGATTCCTATCGTCTTGGCCTGTTCGCTGAAGATCGCATCGAAATCGGTGATACTCCGTTCGCAATCACGCCAGGATTGCGTTTCGACTGGTTCAAGTATGAGCCGGACTCAATCAGCGGATATGATAATAATTCGGACGGCCGCGTATCACCAAAAATCCGCTTCTCGTGGCAAGCCGCGCCTGCTCTCGAACTCTTCGCGCAAATTTCATCGACCTACAAAGCGCCTGAGATCGATCAGCTTTATGTGACGTATCTTTCGGCAAGCTACGGAACTATCGGTAATCCCGATCTGAAGCCGGAAACGGGTTATGGCATTGATGTAGGCGCCAAGTTCGGCGATCAGGATTCTGGCGGTAAAATCACCGTCTTTGCAAATCGTTATAATAACTTCATCGATACTGTAACGACCCCAACCGACGAATATCCAGACGGCTTGACGACATTCCGTAACCTGAACAAGGCTCGCATCGCTGGTATTGAGGTCCAAGCGCACCATAACTTTATCAATGGCTTCAATGTCCATGGTACCCTTGCTTATTCCAAAGCAATGAACCTTGACGACGATATCGCATTGTCATCGTCGCAACCGTTCAAGGGCGTATTCGGCGTTGGATATAATGCTGAGACCTGGGGCGTTGACACCAGTGTGGTTGCTGCCGCCTACCTGAACCAGACCATTTCGACCAGAGCGGGCAGCGCTACGCGTAGACTTCCTGGATACGGTGTTGTGAATCTCACCAGCTGGTGGGAACCAAAGCAGCTGAATGGCACACGCCTGCAGGCTGGCGTCTATAACATCTTCGATAAGGGGTATTATGACGCGATGAACGTCAGCACGGTCACAAATATCTCAGAGCGTTACACGGAAGCTGGCCGCTACTTCAAGCTGTCGCTGACGCAGAAGTTCTAATCACATTCGGGAGGTTGTTGCCTCCCGGAAACCAATCGTCGTGTCTACGAAGTCCACCCAACTCTGACCGCGGCTGTGGCCTTCATATCCCGAGATACGACGCGGCGAGTGCGGGCCCTACCACCGCACTCGCCGGAAAACCGACACGACACGACAGATCATCTGTGCGATTGTCCTGAAGAATTTTTGTAGCCAGTCCATCTTTGCAAAGAAAAGGATCAGCAATGTTCATCGCAATGAATCGCTTCAAGGTTATCGTCGGCAACGAAGCCGAGTTCGAAACCGTCTGGAGAAACCGCGATTCCCAGCTCGCCGAGCTTCCGGGCTTCGAAAGCTTCAATCTTCTGCGTGGCGCGACAAATGAAGAAGAAGGCTATACGCTTTACTCCTCTCATACTGTCTGGAAAACGCGTGACGATTTTGTCTTCTGGACCAAATCAGAGCAATTCCGCAACGCGCATCGCAATGCAGGCGACCGTAAGCCACTTTATGCCGGCCCACCTCAATTTGAGGGATTCGAGGCTGTTGAAGGCATCTGATCGCTCGTTTGAGTGTGTTTTCCACACGGTGCGGCGAAATGGCACATAAAGTTGAAACGGGGTCAAAATGGCCCCGTTTTGAATAGGTGAAAATGCTAATTAATGTTTAAAGATGGGCTGTTAACTCATATTTAGAATTATTCTAACTTATTGATTTTTAGAACGTTTCAAAAACATAAAATTTGACAGAACCACCCCACAAAAGCCATAACTTGACTTAATTTGGTGGGTTTTATAAAGACTTATCGAAGTTTACCTTTGATGTTCGGGCCTTTAACCCCTGCAATTGGAGGAACCATTGTTCGGTTCAGAGTTGCGCCAAGCGCGCGTACAAATAAATGTAGCAGGTGATAGCTGTATTTCCGATGCCTTCAAAGGCAACGAACGGGTTTATTCCAGCCGTATTGTGAATAATATACTTTCACATCGCATTGCAGATGCCGGAGTTTACTGCTCATGCTAGTCTGCAGCTGCAATGTTATTACTGATAAAGACATCGAAGCCGTCGTCATACAACTTCTCGATGAAGATTGCTGGCGACTGATTGTCCCTGGCACCGTTTATAACGTCATGTCCAAGAGCGGCCGTTGCTGTGGCTGCTTCCCAAACGTCGTAGAAACCATCATAAGGGTTACCGAAGAATACCATCTTCGTCGCAACCATATGGACGAAAACGTCATCCAGTTCATGGATCGTGTGCGTTCTCTACGAGAAAAATTCGGGAGTTCTTGGAATGAAAGGCGAACCAAAGGTCATCGAGCGGCTTAACGAGGCACTGTTTCTCGAGCTCGGCGCCGTCAACCAGTACTGGCTGCACTATCGTCTGTTGAATGACTGGGGCTTCACGCGTCTTGCAAAGAAGGAACGTGAAGAATCCATCGAAGAAATGCAGCATGCTGACAAGCTGATCGACCGCATCATCTTCCTCGAAGGTCATCCAAACCTTCAGACGGTTGCTCCGCTGCGCATTGGCCAGAATGTCAAGGAAGTTCTGGAAGCCGATCTGGCTGGCGAATATGATGCACGCGCATCCTACAAGAAGTCGCGCGAGATTTGCGACGAACTCGGCGATTACGTTTCTAAGCAGCTTTTCGACGAACTGCTTGCTGACGAAGAAGGTCACATCGACTTCCTCGAAACGCAGCTCGATCTGCTCGCCAAGATTGGCGAAGAACGCTACGGCATGCTCAATGCAGCACCTGCCGACGCTGCTGAGTAAAATCGCCTGAATGAACGACTTTAAGCCGGAGCTACGCTCCGGCTTTTTGTTTATGAAGGGTTTCGGGAATACGCGTGAACGAATAGGCTTATACCTACAAACTATAGCATTTCCAGCAAAAGTGGGAACCGGTTTTGCGTCGGATAATGCGTAAAAACAAATAGTTACAGCGGCTCCAACGATTCAGTCTTAACTGGAACCGCTGTAAAGCTCATGGACGTTCTCAATGACCGATACAGCAATATCCATCCGCAAAGCCAGTCAGGCTGATCTGGCGGCGATTGTTGCCATGCTTGCAGATGATGCACTTGGGGCAAAACGCGAAGATGCAAGCCACCCATTGAACGCGTGTTACATTGATGCATTCAACGCCATCGAAAGCGACCCAAACCAGCTGCTTGCTGTGGTTGAACAGGATGAACAAGTAATCGGCTGCTTACAGCTCAGCTTCATTCCCGGCCTTTCGCGCAAGGGCATGTGGCGCGGGCAGATCGAGAGCGTGCGTATTGCAAGCAATATACGCGGTGGTGGCGTAGGCCGACAAATGATTGCATGGGCAATCGATAAATGTCGCGAACGTGGTTGCGAACTTGTGCAGTTGACGACCGATAAATCGCGCGCCGATGCCCTGCGTTTTTATCAATCGCTCGGTTTTGTTGACAGTCATGAAGGCATGAAGCTGTCGCTTTAATGAATTCAACTCGTGCCTTGATGTAAAAGAAAAAGGGCGCATCAAGCGCCCTTCCTTATTCGATCATCAAACTGCTTATTGTGGCAGCTTGTCGTCAACGCCTGCGACGTAGAAATTCAGACCGAGCAAGGTCTTGTCGTCAGCCTGCTCGCCTTCCTTGAGCCACTCCGAACCGTCCTGCTTCCTGATAGGACCGGTAAATGGCTTGAAGTCGCCCGACCTGATCTTGGTTTCGGTT
>Ga0256901_1000508_pt1 | contig 21959 bp, 18 predicted proteins | sample MC6MC0689MT_FD_190200 | JGI IMG/M metagenome (GOLD analysis project Ga0256901, IMG submission 190200) | Metatranscriptome of enriched soil aggregate microbial communities from Iowa State University, Ames, United States - MC6-MC0689-MT... | ecosystem: Environmental > Terrestrial > Soil >... | reverse complement strand
TTTTAACACCTTCACTAATGGAAAAGCTATTGGAGTTAAATGCTTATGCTAATTCAACCATTTCTGTTTCTTTTGTTTGGTCCAACGTTTATATCGCATTTCCGCTAAACCATAATTATTTTGAAGCACCTATTTTTAAATCATTGCTAAACGCAGATGTTTTAGAAAAGGATTTGAACATCCTAAGGCTAATGCGCCACGTAGTAGAAGAACTAGATTTGAATACGAGGATTTGGACTAAGCAGTAATAAGTTTAAAGAGCCTTAAAACCATATTCTATAATAGAAAGAAACTTAAACTAATCTATTAATCAAATGTCAGAAATTTACAATGCTGATATACATATAAAACTTGAGGCATTAGAGGTTGAGAGAAAACAAGTAGCCAAACAATATATTATTGGATATTGTATTATGGCTCTGGGTGCATTGCTTACTTTAGTTTGCGTTACACTTACCTTTTATGTTATGAGCGTGGTTGCGTTTTTTTCGGGTTTGATAATAGGTTTCATCATTATCTTATTGGTCGAGAACAAAGAGGGTAGATACAGATTAAACTTTAAGCACAAAATTATAGGCAGTGTAGTTGGGGATATAGCTAGCAATTTGCAAATAGACCCCAAGTCGGGTATAGGCCCTAGAGATTTTGTAGAAAGCTTTCTCTTTGCTGAAAAGCCTGATCTTTATAAAACTGAAGATTTAGTTTATGGCGAAATTGGAAAGACAGCTGTTAGTTTTGCTGAGGTAAGGGCGCAATATCTAATAGAGGGGAAACCCAATCATATTTTTAGCGGGATACTTTTTTGTGCAAGTTTTAATAAACATTTTGATGGGCTAACCTTGGTTAGGCCTAGGCAATACATTAGCGGGTTGAGTAAGTGGATAAGTCAAAATTTACTGACTAATGCAAAAGCCGTAGAATTGGAAAATGCGAATTTCAATAGCACTTTTTTTACGCAAGCAAGTGATCAAGTAGAGGCTCGGTACATACTAACGCCATCATTGATAGAAAAACTATTAGTCCTAAATCATTACGCAGATTCCACTATCTCAGTATCTTTTGTTTGGTCTAACATTTATATCGCATTTCCCATGTACAAAAACTATTTTGAAGCACCCATTTTTAGATCATTGCTAAAGAAAAATGTTTTAGAAAAGGATTTGAACATCCTAAGGCTAATGTGCCACGTAGTAGAAGAACTAGATTTGAATACGAGGATTTGGACTAAGCAGTAATTATGCTGCAAAGCCTTCAACTTAATAATTATTACTAAAGTTAAACTTTGTAGGTTTTTCTAGAAGTCGAGAACTGGTTATTCGTTAATAGACCTGATTGTAGCGAAAATACTTTTTGTTGTGTTACCCTGAACCTGTCGAAGGGTTTGTATTGATAGTAGATGCTTCGACAGGCGCAGCATGACAATGATGAACGGTGGTGACAACAAAAAGATTGTAGCGTAAAACAGGATTGTCATTAATCAATGCTACTGCATTTGCTCTTCAAAAAAATAAACCAACGCTAAATAATAACATAAAAAAGTCCCTTAACTTAACGCTAAGGGACTTGGTCTTTATTCTTTGTTCTTTTTTTTCTTTGCTCTATTTCGACAAATACATCGATTTATCTTTAACTAATTTCAAGAAGTAAGGATCTTCCAAATCTTTGATGAAACGGATGGCTTCACCTGTAGATTTCATTTCTGGGCCTAATTCTTTAGTTATCTCTGGGAATTTATTATGAGAGAAAACAGGTTCTTTTATTGCAAACCCTTTAAGCTTGCGCTCGATGTTAAAATCTTTCAATTTATTTACGCCTAGCATTACCCTTGCGGCAATATTGATGTAAGGCACATCGTAAGCTTTAGCGATGAAAGGCACCGTACGAGAAGCACGTGGATTAGCCTCAATTACATATACCTTCTCGTCTTTAACTGCAAACTGGATGTTTAACAAACCAATTACATTTAATGCTTTTGCAATTTTCTTAGAGTAATTTTCCATGTCGGCAATTACTTTGTCAGATAAGCTGAACGGAGGTAAAACCGCACTAGAATCTCCAGAGTGAATACCCGCAGGCTCGATGTGCTCCATTAAGCCAACGATGTGTACATCAGTTCCATCGCAGATAGAGTCAGATTCTGTTTCTTCCGCTCTGTCTAAGAAGTGGTCAATTAATACACGGTTGCCTGGAAGATCGCCCAGCAATTTAACTACAGCACTTTCTAAATCTTCGTCGTTAATTACAATGCTCATACCCTGTCCACCCAATACATAACTAGGGCGAACTAAAACCGGGTAACCTACTTCGTTAGCAACTTTAATCGCTTCCTCAGCGTTTTCGGCAACGCCATATTTTGGATAAGGAATGTCTAAATCCTTCAATAAATCTGAGAAACTACCACGATCTTCTGCCTTATCCATATCCTCGTAAGAAGTACCGATAATGCGAATGTTGTTCTCGTGCAGCTTTTCAGCCATTTTTAAGGCAGTTTGACCACCTAATTGAACGATAACGCCAATTGGGTTTTCTAAATCGATAATTTCGCGTACGTGTTCCCAGAATACCGGCTCGAAATAAAGTTTATCAGCCATGTTAAAATCTGTACTTACCGTTTCTGGGTTACAGTTAATCATGATGGCTTCGAAACCATTTTCTTTAGCGGCTAACAACCCGTGTACGCAAGAATAATCGAACTCGATACCTTGACCGATACGGTTAGGCCCTGAACCTAATACAATCACTTTTTTCTTATCAGAAACAATGGATTCGTTAGTGCCTAGTTCATCTCCATCAGATAAAACTTCGCCAGTTACTAGAGAAATTTGTTGAGGAGCTTCTTCAAAAGTAGAGTAGAAGTAAGGGGTTTGTGCAGCAAATTCGGCAGCACAAGTATCTACCATTTTGTAAACTCTTCTAATGTTAAGCTCTTTACGGCGGTTGTAAACTTCGTCTTCGGTAACGTTTCCTAAAACGTAAGCAATTTGTATGTCGGAGAAACCTTTTTGCTTCAAGTTGAAGAAGAAATCTCTAGGAATATTAGTTAACGAATAGCGTTTTAGTTCTGTTTCTAAAGCTACTAGCTCTTGTATTTGATTTAAGAACCACTTGTCAATCTTAGTTACCTTGCGGATAGATTCTAGTGGTACACCCATGCTCATCGCATCCTTAATTAAGAAAAGACGGTTCCAGCTTGGGTGCTGTAAGCCGTACATAATTTCTTCGATATCACGTTTTTGGCGGCCATCGGCACCGATACCAGCACGACCAATCTCTAAACTCTGACAAGCTTTTTGCAATGCTTCGATAAAATTACGTCCAATGGCCATAACCTCGCCTACAGCTTTCATCTGTAAACCAAGCTCCATATTTGCACCTTTAAATTTATCGAAGTTGAAGCGAGGGATTTTTACAATTACGTAATCTAAGGTCGGCTCAAAGTAAGCTGATGTAGTTTTGGTAATTTGATTTTCGATTTCATCTAAGTTATACCCGATAGCCAATTTAGCTGCAATTTTAGCGATTGGATAACCTGTTGCCTTACTAGCTAAGGCCGATGAACGAGATACACGTGGGTTAATCTCGATAGCGATGATGTCATCATTCTCTGGATTTACCGAAAATTGTACGTTACAGCCACCTGCGAAATTACCAATAGCACGCATCATTTTGATGGCTTGGTTACGCATTTCTTGGTAGCAACGATCTGATAAAGTCATTGCAGGAGCAACGGTAATCGAGTCTCCAGTGTGGATACCCATTGGATCAAAGTTCTCGATAGAACAAATGATGATTACGTTGTCGTTGCTATCTCTCAATAACTCTAACTCATATTCTTTCCAGCCTAAAACCGCTTGTTCTACCAAAACCTCGTGGGTTGGCGAAGCTTCTAAACCGCGTTTAAGGGCTGCGTCAAAATCTTCTTTTTTGTGCACAAAGCCACCACCGTAGCCACCTAAGGTGTAAGATGGGCGAATTACCAATGGGAAACCAATTTCTTGTGCTGCTTCTTTACCTTCTAAAAAAGAGTTGGCAATTTTCGAAGTAGCTACACCAACACCTATATCAACCATTAACTGACGGAAAGACTCTCTGTTTTCAGTTTTATCAATCGCAGCAACATCAACACCGATAATTCTAACATCGTGTTTTTTCCATAAACCTCTTTCCTCTGCGTCAACGCAAAGGTTCAATGCAGTTTGTCCACCCATAGTTGGCAACACGGCATCAATAGTAGGTAAATCAGGGTTGTTTTTGTGCTCAATTAAAATCTCTTCAATCGATTCTAAGGTCAGAGGTTTCAAATAAACATGGTCACCAATAACCTTGTCGGTCATAATGGTAGCAGGATTGGAATTAATAATCGATACCTTAACTCCTTCTTCTTTCAAAGAAAGTGCGGCTTGAGAACCAGAATAGTCAAATTCGCAGGCTTGTCCGATAATGATAGGTCCAGATCCGATGATCAATACTGAATTGATGGAAGTGTCTTTAGGCATGTGGGGTTTTTAAAAAAAGTCTAAAGTGATAGTCTAACTGACCGATAGCTGGGAGAATTCCTCTTGCTATAAATGAAAATCCCAACTGCTCTGTCGGGATGCAAAGATACAATTCGTGAGGCAAATTTTAACCGATTATTTTAAAATATATTGAAGTTTTTGAAGACTGTTAAAATAGCTGCTTATTCTTAATAGCGCTGATTAGTTTTTTGCTTGAAAACAACTTCATTTCATTGCTGTTTAAATAAGCAGTGTTAAATAAATTAATAGAATGATATGAAAACAAAATACTTAGGAGTACTTGCCTTATCGGCATCTTTATTTGCGGCCTGTAATAGTGCTGAGAAAAAAACTGAAACAGCGGATACTGTTCATCAGGCTACAGACGTAGATACATTAAAGCTTCCTGCGCCAGACACTACAGCTTCTAAAAATAATTTCAGTAAAGTAATTGGATGGCCGGAAGGTAAAATGCCTGTAGCGCCTGCAGGTTTTGTAGTAAGCAAATTTGCTGCTGGCATGAAAAGCCCTAGAAATATTGTGGTGGCTCCTAACGGTGATGTTTTGGTGGTACTTTCAAACTCGGAGCGTAGTACAGCTGAGCAGATTGTCAATAAAATTTCGGGCAAAGCGAAATCTGAAGTGGGAGGAAAAAGCGTAAACACTATTATGTTGTTTAGAGACAGCAATCAAGATGGAAAGCCAGATTTAACAACAACTTTTCTTTCGGGACTTAACCAGCCTTACGGGATGGCATTTATTGGTAATTCGTTTTATGTAGCCAATACAGATGGCTTGTGGATGTTCCCATATAAAACTGGAGATACTAAAATTACTGGTGCTGGTAAAAAGATTGTGAGTTTGCCAGCAGGTGGATACAACAATCATTGGACTAGAAACTTATTGGTTAGCAAAGCGAAGGATAAAATTTACATCTCTGTAGGTTCTGGAAGTAACGTTGGTGAAAACGGTATGGAGTACGAGGTGAGGAGAGCAGCAATTTTAGAAGTAAATCCAGATGGTACTGGCGAAAGAATATTTGCAAGTGGTTTACGTAATCCGGTTGGAATGGATTGGGCGCCTACAACCAATATGTTATGGACTGCCGTAAACGAAAGAGATGGTTTAGGTGACGATTTAGTGCCAGACTACATCACTAGTGTAAAAGAAGGTGGCTTTTACGGTTGGCCGTACGCGTATTTCGGTCAGCATGAAGATCCAAGATTGAAAGGTGTAAATCCAGAATTGGTGAAAAAAACACTCGTGCCCGATGTGGCAGTAGGTTCTCACACCGCTTCTTTAGGTTTAGCATTTTATACTAATAATAAGTTCCCTGCAAAATATCAAGGCGGTGCGTTTATTGGCCAGCATGGTTCTTGGAACCGTTCTAAACTTGTGGGGTATAAAGTAGCCTTCGTGCCATTTAAAGATGGTAAGCCTAGCGGTCCAATACAAGATTTTCTGACAGGATTTGTCAGCAACGCTGATAAAAGTGAAGTTTATGGCAGACCTGTTGGCGTAGCGGTAATGCCAGACGGAGCTTTATTGGTAGCAGATGATGTAAGTGGTGTAGTTTGGCGTGTTGCTACACAATAAAATGCATTTAACTAATTGTATTTCAGTTTTTTAATTGATGTATGTTTTATTGCACACTGTCTGTAATATAGGACTATTTGATGTGAAAACGTTGATGATTTCAATGGATTTTGATGATAAACGTGCCAAAATATGAATTTGAAAAATGTACGATAGTGTGATTTAAACACCATCTCAGTGCATTAAAGGTCATGTTAGCGTCATGAAAGATACATCTACAAATTATTGGCAAAAATCTTGTAATAAAAGTAAACAATTGAAGTTAATTAGATGTTGTTGTTATAGATTGGATGATTGATACAACAATTAAAAAATAAAAATTTTGATCTAAAGCATCCTCGCAAGAGGGTATTCTTCATAAATAGTTTGTTTGGTTTATTTTCCGGTAGGCGTTGTTTCCTACCGGAATTCTTTTTTATAGACCTTTTGTAATTCACGAATTACGTCTTTTTCAAATTGGTTTTGCTTCCAATGCAAGCTATAAAATTTAATTTAGACTAATAATAACCGAACTCCAAGTCCAGAAATAAATCTGCGCAAGTGTGGCTAAAATAACATAGACCGTTTATATTTGATTAATGTTATTACTCGATGTCAATTTTGGTCAACAATTATTAGAGCAGTTACAACAAACTTCTTGGCTAGAGTGGCTAGGTTTTTTTAGCACTATTGCCTGTATCTATTTGGCGGCGAAAGAAAATATCTGGAATTGGCCCATCTCTATTTTAAGTATCGTAATTAGTGCTATTCTATATTTCGAAACCCATCTATTCGGCGATTTCGCTTTGCAATTCTATTTTCTTTTTACTGCATTTTATGGTTGGTGGTTTTGGCTCAAAAAGAAAAAGGAAACTGAGAAACCCATAGTTAGTATTAGAACAAAGCATTGGGCGGTTATAATTTTAACTATCGTAGTATTAACCGCATTTTTAGGTTACTTGTTAGATCGGTATACGCCCACCAACGTTCCTTACGAAGATGGTTTCTGTACTGCCGTGAGTTTGGTAGCTCAAATTATGCTGACCAGAAAGATATTAGAAAATTGGATTTTGTGGATTTTCGTAGATATTTGTTATGTGCCACTGTTAATATATAAGGGTCTAAATGTTTATGCGGTGTTGTATGCCATTTTGGTTGCTATCGCTATAAAAGGATATGTTGATTGGAGAAAAACTTACCGTGAACGAGAGCGTGAAGAGTATCATTAAAAAAATTGCTATTGTTGGCCCAGAAAGTACAGGGAAATCAACAATTTCCAAAGAATTAGCAAAATACTACCGGGTGCCTTGGGTGCCAGAATATGCCCGTTATTATTGCGAAGCATTAACCGAACCCTGCACCTTACAAGACGAGGTAAATATGTTTCATGGGCAATTGGCTTTGGAGCAATCGGTGCTGGCTATGACAGAAACAGATTTCATCATTTGTGATACTACTTTTTTAACGGTAAAGATCTGGAGCGATGCGTTTTTTGGAGAAACTCCACAAATTGTGCTAGACGCATTGCAAAACAAGCCTTACGACTTCTATATTTTATTATCTATTGACTTGCCTTGGCAAGACGACCCATTGAGAGATTTTCCGAACCAACGAGAACATTTTATGGAAATTTGGCATAAGGAATTGGCTTTATTAAATGCTAATTACAAAGTGGTTTCTGGACTGGGGGAAGAGCGTTTGAAAAATGCAGTAGAAGCAATAGACGATTTTCTGCTGAGCGATATTTAAGGATTTTGGTCCAAATAAAAAAGGCAGCTATTTTTGATAGCTGCCTTTTTTTGTGATTAAGGTATGTTAAATGAACAAACTTAACGCGTAATATATAATTGCGGCCAAAGCTGCGGATACAGGAATTGTTAATACCCAAGCCCATATTAATTTAACGGTTACTCCCCATTTTACTGCAGAAGTTCCTTTGGTTAAACCCGAACCAATAATCGAACCTGTGATGGTATGCGTAGTACTTACTGGGATTTTTAAATGCTCAGTAAAATAAAGTGTTAATGCACCTGCGGTTTCTGCCGTTACACCTTCAAATGGTGTTACTTTCGTGATTTTAGAACCCATCGTTTTTACGATTTTCCATCCACCACTTAAAGTTCCAACCGAGATTGCAGTATAACAAGCCAATGGGATCCAAGGAGGCATGTGAGCTGCAATTTCGTCACCATTAACATCCTTAGAAGGTAGTACTACGTGTAACCATTCTGGCATGCTTTCCATAGTCACGCCGCTTTGGTGTACATAAACTATAATTGCTGCTGCAATAATACCCATTACTTTTTGCGAATCATTACCACCATGACCTAAACTGAATGCCGCAGAAGATAACAACTGCATTTTTCTAAGCCATTTTGTAGATTGATGGTGGCTTAAAAAGCTGAAAATCAAACAAAAAGAGCTAATGGTAAGGATGATGAACGCTACTAAGAACCATTTAATGTTGTGCGATTCAAAAACTACGCTCCAAAAATGCGATTCGAAACGTGGCTTGTGGATCTGATCGTAAGGTATCATTTGGAAGTATACAAACACAATGGTGGCAATCATTAGCGACAGTGTAAAAACTTTTGGCCAAATGCTCTTTTTTGCTGAATGCAGTAACCAAATGGAAATAAAATAAGAAACAAATGCACCAATAAGCGGCGCTAGTACAATAAATCCAACAATCACTAAAACACCAGATGGCATTTCGCCAACTTTACCGGCTTTGTACCAGTTAACTACATCAATACCTGCATGGGCGATGGCTGCACCGGCAAAACCACCAATTAAGGTGTGCGATGAACTAGAGGGTATACCGAACCACCAAGTTAGTAAGTTCCATATAATGGCGGCTATAACCCCAGCAAGTATTACTGTTAGGTTAATTTCCATAGTATTGGCTGTCTTAGCAACGGTGTCGGCAACGCCGAAACCAAAAACCCAATAGGCCAAAAAGTTAAAAAATGCAGCCCAAACCACAGCTTGAAAAGGTGTAAGTACCTTTGTAGCTACGATGGTTGCAATTGCATTAGCCGCATCATGAAAACCATTAATGTAATCGAAGATAAGTGCTAAAACAATAATTAAAAGAAGTATGGTCATGATGGTTTTATGCGTTTTTAACCAAGATAGATTCTAGCACGTTGGCTGCATCTTCACATTTGTCGGTAGCAATTTCTAGCGTTTGTAACACTTCTTTTTGCTTAATTAGTTCTATTGCATTGGTCTCAAACTCGAACAAACGAGCAATGGCCAAATTACAAGTGTAATCTGCCTGATTTTCTGCACTGTTAATTCTTACACAAGCATCTGCAATTACTCTGATGTTCTTAAAGCTTCTCAATTCTTTGATGGCTTTTTCAAGGTCGGTACACATCTCAACTAACAACTCCGCAAGTTTCACCATTGGCTCGCCAATGTTAGTTACATTGTAAAGTTCAATGTTTCCTGCAGATGCGTGGATGTAATCTGCAATATCATCAATAGCACTTGCTAATGAGTGGATATCTTCTCTGTCGAATGGCGTGATGAAGTTCTTGCTCAACTCGATAAAGATGGTGTGGGTAATGTCGTCGCCAACATGTTCAAGGCGTTCTACCTCTTTAATGGCTTCTTTTCTTTTTTCAATATCGTCAGTAGTCACTACTACTAAAAGTGCTTCTGAGATTTTCCTAACATTACTTCCTGCTTGCTCAAATAATGGCTGGAATTTTTTGTCTTTAGGTGTAAAGAAGCTAAATATATTACTCATACTCGTGTTTAAATATGATGCAAAAGTAAAACCGCAATGTTAAGTTAATGTTAACTCGCACTACAATTTTAATCAAATGTTAAGCGCTAACAATTTGTCACCTAGTAAAATGCCTTGTAATCAATTTAAATGAAGAATTGCCCAACTTATTTTTTACCGTAGTTCAACAAAGGCTCGCTGCTTTTTTGTAGGGTAAAGGCAAAAGTAGTTCCTATATTGGGCGTGCTACGTACCGAAATGGTTTGTTGGTGAGCTTCTAAAATGTGTTTTACAATGGCTAGCCCAAGTCCCGTGCCACCTTCTTTTCTAGAACGATGTGAGTCTATTCTATAAAAACGTTCAAATAATCGTGGCAGGTGTTTTTCTTCGATGCCCATGCCATCATCTGTAACTTCAATCAAGTATTGGTCGTGCAGCTCAAATATTTTAACGGAGGTAGAACCGTTCTCTTTGCCATATTTGATAGAGTTTTGGACGAGGTTCATCATCACTTGTCTAATTTTTTCCCTATCTGCGTTCACCATTGTTGGCGTAGTATATTTATCCTTAAAAATTAATTTTGTTTGCGTAGAAAGGGCTTTGTCTTCTAAAATGTCAAACACTTCCTTTACTAAAGGTACAATATCAAATCGTGTATAATTAATCGGAATTTCACCTGTTTCCAATTTTGAAATAGAATCCAAATCGGTAATTAAATAACTTAAGCGTTCAACATTTTTTTCAGCTTTATTTAGAAACTTAACCGCCATTTCTGGGTCGTCTAGTAAACAATCTTGTAAAGTCTCAATATATCCCTGTATGGCAAATAGCGGGGTTTTAAACTCGTGAGAAACATTCGAAAGAAATTCTCTTCTAAATTTTTCCTGTCTTTTAAGTAGTTCAATTTCCTTTTTTTTAGCTCCTGCCCATTCTTCTACTTCCTGTTGCACATCGTTGATGGGGTCGGCACTTACATATTCCCCAAGCGCTTCCTTTAAGTCTTTACCAAGTTTTAGGTTATGAATTTGTTTGTAAATCAGTTTAATTTTACTGTAGATGTATTTTTCTAATAAATAATAGAAAACTAAGAAACTTGTTCCGAATGAAATTCCGAATGAAATAAGTAGATAATACCAACTTCCCTGAAAGTGGTAGTTTACCAAGCCAATGGATAGCCCAACAGCCAAAGCTGTGAATAACACTAATACGCTGAACTTCATCTGTATGATTTTACATTGCTAAATTACAGCTATTAGGTTAAGATAATGTTAATTACTTGCTTATAATTTTTCTGTGAGGTATTTCCAATAACGTTTAGGTACATGTTGCTTGTGCAGTTTGGTGTTTTTTCTTGCGACAATATTAGTGCTTTTGAAATAGTCTTTCCATAAATCTGCGTACAAAAGCTCCTGCTCGTCCAACATGTGTTGGTTGGCTTTCTTCAATAGATTAATGTCAACGTCCATTTCAATTTCTTCTACCGTTTGCAAGTTGTACAAAATCCCGTAGTGTCTTTTAATATCATAAATGATCCACTGTTGATCGGCATAGCGATTTTTAAAATGATTGACAAGTAATGGAATGACGTTGAAATCTGGATCTATGCCACAATAGAACAAACCATCTGCAGTTTTTTGGAAACGAATAAAGGCCTCCATTCTATGTTTTTCCCGCTCTACCTTTCTTGCCGTTTGTGCAATATTTAAAACGTGCGCATTACCATAGTTTTTTTCGGCACCAGCCGGATGTTGGAAAATGTAAATGCAAAAGCCAAAAATTTCCTGATGCATTTCTTCCAATTCAGATAAGTAAGCACAATAAACTCTCCTCATCCAATCTCGCCCCATTCGTTTAGCTAAGCCTTTCCAAACCCTGTCTGCTTTAGCTCTGTTGGTTAAAATTTCAAAAGATGGCATAAAAGCATCTGGCTGATATTTGCTTTGGGGCGTAAGCTTTACGTTTCCAGACTTTCTTTCAAACCATTCGAAAACTGCCGTTAATAATCCCTCTAAGCTTCCATCAAAAATATAAATCATCCTAGGTTAACTGTTTAATCGGTTAGTTGTTGAAATCGACACGTCGCAATTTGATACTGAAACTCCTGTCAATTGGAGGGATTTGGTTTACGTTTAAAACAATAGCAATTGCTCGCTAGGTGTCTTCAAATATTTACTTTGGCTTTCTGCTAAAATAAAACCCTTAATTTGATGGCTTTGAAAATCCTTCAATTGATAGGGCGTATCTGCGCAAATAATAAAATGCTTTGCTCTATTATATGCGATTCCTATTTTCTTTAACTGATGGATGTAAAGCTTGCCGAACTTTCTAGCCTGCACAATTTTTTGAGCCGAGCCCACACCAATTCCAGGCACACGTAAAATCGTTTTGTAATCTGCTGTATTAATGTCAATGGGGAAGTGGTGCATGTTTCTTAGCGCCCAACTCAATTTTGGATCAATATCAGTATCTAAATGCGGATTGGCATCATTCAGTAATTCACGAACATCGAAGCCGTAAAAACGCATCAGCCAATCGGTTTGGTAAAGTCTGTTTTCGCGTAAAAGTGGTGGTTGAGTTCCTAAAATAGGCATCCTACTATCGTTACTGATGGGAATATAGCCAGAATAATAAACGCGTTTTAGGGAGAAATTTTTGTAAAAGGCTGCCGCCGTATGCATAATTTCCTTATCGGTTTCTGGCGTTGCGCCAATCACCATTTGCGTGCTTTGTCCGGCAGGCACAAATTTTGGAACACTTTTAATCAGTTTCTTTTCTTCCTTAAATTGAATAATTTGATTTTTAACAAAACCAAGTGGCTTAATTACATCTTGATGGCTTTTTTCTGGGGCTAAAAGCTTTAGCCCAGCTTCCGTTGGCATTTCTAAATTAATACTCATCCTATCAGCATAAAGTCCAGCTTCGGTAATCAGTTCATCACTTGCCCCCGGAATGGTTTTTAAATGGATATAGCCGTTATAGTTTTGCTCCAACCTTAGCTTTTTGACCACGCGGAGCAATCTTTCCATAGTAAAATCAGCATTTTTGAAAATGCCCGAACTTAAGAAAAGTCCTTCTATGTAATTTCTTCGGTAGAAATTCATCGTCAACTCTACCACTTCGTCTACGGTAAAAGCAGCACGTTCAATATCATTACTCTTACGAGAAACGCAATAAGCACAATCGAAAATACAGTGGTTGGTGAATAGAATTTTAAGTAAAGAGACGCATCGACCATCTTCTGTGTAGGTGTGGCAAATGCCAGATTTGTGTCCGTTTCCTACGCCTTTATTCGTGTTTTTTCTATCGCTACCGCTCGAAGAACATGAAACGTCATACTTTGCCGCATCGGCCAGTATATTTAGTTTTTCTCTTAATCTCTCAGACATATCAGCTATTTTACTAACAAATATAGTAAAATAGCTAATATTTTTAGTTTATTTTTTACCTTCCCATTCTGCGGAAAATTGTTCGAGGTAGCTCAGCATAAAACTGTGACGTTGTTGTGCCATTGTTTTACCTGTTTCAGTTTTCATCAAATCTTTCAGTAAAAGCAGTTTCTCATAGAAATGATTAATTGTTGGCGCAGTGGTATCTTTGTATTCCTCCTTGGTCATATTCAAATTAGGCTGAATAGCTGGGTCGTGCAAAACTCTGTTTTTAAAACCACCGTAAGTAAATGCTCTAGCAATACCAATGGCGCCAATGGCGTCTAGTCTATCGGCATCTTGCACTACATCTAATTCTTTTGAAGCATAAGTAATTTCCCCAAAACTGGCTTTAAAGGATAAATTTTTGATAATCAACTTTACCTCGTTAATAACTTCCGTTGCTACATCAATACTTGCAAGAAAATCTCCAGCTTTCTGCGGGCCAATTTCTTCGTCGCCACCATTAAATTTGCTATCGGCAATATCGTGCAGCAATGCTGCCAACGCAACAATTAAATCGTTGGCTTTTTCTGTGGTATTAATAGTTTGTGCGGTTTTGTAAACACGTTCAATATGAAACCAATCGTGGCCAGCTTCTGCGTTAGCTAAAGTGTTTTTAACAAAAGTGATGGTTTTGTCTAAGATATCCTGCATGCTGCAAAGTTATGCGATATCTTTTTACTTTTTCGGTAAAGGCAGTTAAAAGTGCTTTCTCAAAAGCTAATTGATTGGGATTGAATGCAAAAAAAGGATGCTCAAATCGGTTTAGATTTTTTGAGCATCCTTTGTGATTGCGCTATCGCAAAAATTAAGACTAAGCTTTCAAAGTCATCAATTCTTGAGTATCTACGTCAAGTAGGTTAGCGATGTGGAAAAGTCTATCAAGCGTAATTTTGCTATAGCCTAACTCAATTTTGCTATACGCATTTTGAGAAATACCAATTTTAGAGGCTAAATACTCTTGAGAGTAGTTTTTGTACTCACGTACTTTTCTGATTTTGAAGGCGATGCGTTGCATCTCTTTTCTATAAGTGTTATTCATTTGGTAGGTAGTTAAATGTAATTGAACTTAAGCAAATAGTTTGCCAATTACAACCACAGGATATAAAACCTACACGATTATAACTTTTATGTTTAAGAAATTTACTTCTTTATAAAAGGTTTAAAACTCATTGTATGTTGAAAAACAGATAGATAGTAATAAAGTTTTATTTTTCTTCTCTATTTGGTCGTTCGCTTTCTGGACGTCTGCTACCATCATATAGCTCATAGGCTAACATTCTACAATCTAGTTTTCCATTGTAGAATTCTATCTTTTTATCAGCTTTTAAGCCTATTTTCTTCGCTAAATCAGGGTTTCCAGTAAAAATATAGCCATGGTAACCTTTACAATTCGTTTTCATGAAATCGCCCATACGCTTGTAAGTTTGCTCTAATTTACTGTGCGTTCCTAACCTTTCTCCGTATTCAGGGTTAAAAATAATCACTCCTTTTCCTCCTTCGGGAACTGGGGTGTCTGCGAAGTCGCACACCTCAAATTGGATAATTTGGTCTACACCTGCGGTTTTAGCATTTCGTCTACTTACGTCAACAGCGTCTTCAGATAAGTCTGTTGCAATAATTTGTAGGTCGATGTTTTTAATGACTTGGTCTTTTAATATTCTTCGCTCTGCAAAGAAAACCTCTTCATCGTAACCGATAATATGCATAAAGCCATAATTCATGCGGTATAAACCTGGTCTACGGTTAGTTGCTAGCAAAGCCGCTTCTATTGCTAGGGTTCCCGAGCCGCACATGGGGTTTACAAATGGTGATTTTCTGTCCCATTCCGTAGCCATAATTGTACTAGCCGCAAGTGCCTCTAGCATTGGTGCCTTGCCAGGGATTTTTCTATACCCATGTTTACTCAAAGTTTCTCCACTCGTATCTATAAAAATATCAGCATCGCTATCTTTCCAATATAGATGTATTACAGCTTTATTGGCATCAGATCCAGTATTTGGTCTAATATTTTTCTTCTCCCTAAATCTATCTACAATGGCATCCTTAACTTTTAGGTTGGCAAAAAGTGGCGTAGTAATAAAAGGATTATCTACGTTAGAGGTTACTGAAAAATAGCCAGAAAAATCAATTAATTCTTCCCATTCCATGGCAGCTAAAGCGGTGTAAAGTTCTTCTGGGTTTTTAGCTTTAAAACTTTTTAGGTTATATAAAACCTGACTTGCACAACGCAGGTTCAAGTTTAGTTTAATACACTCGTTAAGGGTAATGTTAAGTTCAACGCCAGTAGCAAAGGCTCTTTCAATGGTGTAGCCTAATTCTTCTACTTCTGCTTGTAGGTAGGTTGATAGTCTTTTATTACAGGTAATGATTACCTTACTCTTGGTGTGGAAAACTTGTGTCATATGATTTGCGAAGTTATCAATAAAAATATAGAGATTTGGATGGAAGAGATAATAATATAGTACAGACATGGAAATTAAAGGCAAAGTGCACGAAATTGGTGCCGTACAGCAAGTGAGTGAAACGTTTAAAAAACGTGATTTGATAATTGAGTATGCAGAAAATCCAACCTATCCAGAATATATCAGGTTTGAGGCGCTACAAGATAAAACTGCTTTGCTTGACAGTTTAAAAGCAGGAGATGAAATAGAAGTTTCATTCAATTTACGCGGTCGCCCGTGGACTAACAAAGAAGGTGTTACTTCTTACTTTAACAGTTTAGTGGTATGGCGTATTACTGCTTTGGCAAATACACCGGGAGCAGCTGCGGCGGCACCACAATACGCAGCACCTGCTGATGTAAGTACTGCTGCTGGCGAAGATGACGATTTGCCTTTCTAAAATCGCTTTTTAAGAAAACACTTTATAATCTAAAGCCGTTTAGTGAAAAACTGAACGGCTTTTTTGTGCTCATTTAAGTTAAAAAGTGTTAAACGTTAGCACCTTTACTCTTAATCTTCGCTATTTTTGAAATAGTAGCGATGAAAAAGAGGAGCCTTTGGATAATTACCGCACTAATGACCTTTGCGTTGTTAGGAGTTTTTGTAATGCAGATGTATTACATCAGGGAGTCTTATAACCTAAAATCACAGCTTTTTGAGCAAAACGTAAACCAAGCCTTAATTGCGGTTGTAAATAAAATTCAAAAAACGAATGTGATTAATCGCATCAATAAAAAAGACGACGAGTTTAAAGAGCTTGAGGTAAGCAATATCCGAAGTAAAACGGATAGTATTGTCGCTTTTAAAGTAAGGTATAAGGAGGCAGAAGAACGTAGGCGACGTAAGCAACAACAACAAATTCTAGAATACCTAAACGGCCAGGATAGTCTTATCCATAGTAGTTATCTAGATCCGGAAATTATTAGTGAGGAAGACTACACCATTTTATCCAACCCAAATCCTAACAACAATACACTTACCTATAAAATAGATGAGTTAAGAACAAGAGATGGTGTTGTTGTGAGCCGAAAACTAACATCAAATTTTAAAAGAAAGCGGCCTGTAATTAGATTAGATAAATTGCCCGATTCTATTATTTATCTTGCTTATAGTCCATTGGATTTTCGACCTCAATTTATCACCTTGCCAGCGATGGATCCTGACTTAAAGGCCAAATTTAAAATGGAAGATGCAAAAGCGGAACACCGTTATAAATTGGAATTGGAAAGGCTTTATGCTGATACTGTAGATTTGCTAGGTAATAGCAGTCGTAATGTGCTATTATTGCAAGACGTAGCAAAAGAAATGGCTAACAAAAACATCCCTTTGGAAGATAGGATGCCTAGTCAAGAAAATTTAGATACGCTAATTAAAAGAGAATTACTAGGTAAAAACATAGACTTAGACTATAATTATTGGGTTACGCCATCTAATCATAAAGGCAAAATCATTTATCAAAATGTTTCTTTACCTAGCGGTGATGCCTTGCCAAAAAATACCTTTCAGAAAGTTATTTTCAGTAATGATTTGATGATCAAGGATCCGGGAATGCTGTACGTTAGTTTCCCAAATAAAAATTCGTTGATTTTTAATAACATGTTCGTAACGCTAGCATCATCGGTTGGTTTGTTGTTGGTGCTGATTTCAATTTTTGCTTACACTATTTATGCCATCATCCGTCAGAAAAAATTAACGGAGATGAAAACTGATTTTATCAATAATATGACCCACGAGTTTAAAACTCCAGTGGCTACAATTATGATTGCTAGTGAAGCATTGAAAGATCCTGACTTGGCACCAGATACTACAAGAATTAACCGTTTGGCGGGAATTATTTATGATGAAAATGTTCGTTTGGGTAACCACATTGAAAGAGTATTGAACGTTGCAAAGTTAGATAAGAAGGAACTAAAATTGGAGCGGAAACCAGTTGCGATGAATGAGTTGATTTCTTTGGTGGTGGATAGCATGAATTTGCAATTACAAAAAAGAGATGCAGAAGTGACCTTGGATTTAGCGGCAAACCCAGAAGTGGTAATAGGGGATGAACTACATCTTTCTAACATGATTTACAATTTAATCGATAACGCAAATAAATACAGTCCAGAACAGCCTAAAATCACAATTAAAACAAAAAACTACTCGAATGGAATTAGCATCGAGGTGAGTGATGAGGGAATTGGAATGACCAAAGAACAAACTAAAAGGATATTTGATCAGTTTTATAGAGTGCCTACCGGGAACTTACACGATGTAAAAGGTTTTGGTTTAGGTTTAAGCTATGTAAACGATATTATTGAACAAATGAATGGAAACATAAAGGTGATCAGTGAGAAGGATAGAGGAACCACATTTGTTATCAACTTACCATTTAAATTAAGCAATTGATATGAAGAAGATACTGTTGGTCGAAGACGATCCGAATTTAGGCTTATTGCTGCAAGACTATTTGCAGATTAAAGGAAACTTTGAAGTAGTGCTTTGCACTGACGGTGAGGAAGGATTAAAGGCTTTTGGCAAGCAATCTTTTGATATCTGCATATTAGATGTGATGATGCCTAAGAAGGACGGATTTACGTTAGGTAAGGAAATTAGAAAGGCCAATCAGCACGTGCCTATTATATTTGCCACTGCAAAATCAATGATGGAAGATAAGGCCTCTGCTTATGATTTAGGTGGTGATGATTATATTACAAAACCATTCAGGATTGAAGAGCTTTTGCTTCGTATCAATGCTTTGTTGAAAAGAGTTTCAGTACCACAATCGCCGCAGGAAGAGGAGCCTAAGCAATTCGATATTGGAAGCTATACCTTTGATTACACTACTCAAATTATCCATTTTGATGGTCAGCAGCAAAAGCTATCTACAAAAGAAGCAGAACTTTTGCGTCTGTTGTGTTTGAAGAAGAACAGCGTTTTAACAAGAGAGGAAGCTTTAATCCATATCTGGCATGATGATAATTATTTTAATGGGCGTAGTATGGATGTGTTCTTGAGTAAACTACGTAAGTATCTTAGAGAAGACCCGAAAGTAGAAATTATCAATGTACACGGTAAAGGGTACAAATTGGTAGTGAATTAAATTTGGCTAACTGATTAACTGTGTATTTGGTTTAATCGTTTCTCATTAAATAGTAGAAAAATAAAATCGGTTAATTGATGTTGAAAATCCAACACCAATTAACCGATTTTTCAGTTTAAGCAGTTTAAACCTGTAGGTTACATCATCGCCCATTTAAAAGTTTGATTAGCCGATTTTCCCCAGCTTTTTAATGCAGATTTTAAGATATCGTAAAGTTGCTTGCTGTTAACTGCTTTTCCTTTGGTCGGAATTTTTAATTTGTCTGCAGGTACCGTTGCATCTGTTACAGAAGTAGCAAACCAAGTAACATGATCGTGTGGTAAAGCTAGGCCTAAGATCATCCCAGGTAAGCCACTAAAAGACTCTGGACCACCGCTTACCGCAATTTCTTCTGTGTAAAAAGCAACCACATAAACAGAATCCATCACTAAAGCATTTGCTCTACGGCAATTGTAGCCAGCAATGTTTCTAAATTCATCGGTAATTTTCCAATTGATTTTTCGGGTACTATCGCTCACCATATAGGTTTCGTCATATACTTTCTTTTGCGTTTTGCTTGTACCAGCTTTAACATCTGTTAAAATTTGATTTGCCTGTTTAAATTCTATCATGTCGCCAAACCAACCGCTATTTGCAACAACGGCATCTTCCGTTGGAATAAATGCTGTAGTTTCATTACCGAAATACAAGGTGCTTTTTGCGGTTTTAAACTGCGGATTGTTTTTTTGATAGTTTTCCAACGCTGCTTTATAGTAACTATCGTCACCTCCTCCCCACCTTTTTATTTGTTCTTTAATTAAAGCGTAAGCATTTACACGTTTTTCGTATTCAATGGTGCCTTGTGTTAAAAAACGTACATGCTGCGCATTAGCTGCGGCAGCTATCATTAACAGACATCCGCAAGTGATATATTTTAGAGCTTTCATTTTTTGCAGTTTAATTAGTTTTTGGCGTGCCACCCATTTTGTTAAAGTCCCAAATTAACGAGAACATAAAGTACTGACCGATATTATTATAAGTTGTTTGAATGATCGAACTTCCTGAAGCAAATCGGTTAAAGCCTTTATTCTCATCTAAGATATCATTTGCACTAAGCGAGAATTTTAAGCTTTCTTGTTTAAAGAAGGCTTTGGTTAGTGTGGCGTTGAGAATCAATCGCTCAAGATTGTTATCAAATGACTGCGTACTTGGCTGATAAGTGTATTCCGAACTAAAAGAAAGCCTAATTTTCTTCGGGAGCTTTAATTGTGCATCAAAATAGCCATTATAGCCCCAGCCTTGGTTACTTACATTCTTTTGCACTGAAGCTTCTTGCGAGGTATATCTAGGCCCGAAAGAAAAATAGAAGTTATTTTTTTCTCCGTACTTGCTTAAGTTAATAGATGGACCGATGTTTACGCTTGTAGTCTTATTTAGTTGTGTTAAACTGGTTGTGTTATCAAATACGTAGTTGTAATTGGTAGAACCGCCTCCACTCAAATTTAAGCCTGCATTAATATCAAATAGAAATTTTAACTTTCTTGAAAAGCCCAGGTAAGTGTTATAATTAAACGGCGTAGCATCTTCCAAATTTACAGATTTGTAAACGGTACGACCTTCTAAATCTGTTACATTGCTGCTTACTATAGCGTTATTGGTAAAACCACCAGATGCGCTAATGTAGAAGTTTTGACTAGTAATTACTTTATAGGTATTGTATCTCAAGTTAAATCGATTATTATAAGCTGGTTTCAATAATGGGTTTCCTTCTTGTAAATTTAAGGGGTCATCATTGGTTCTAACGGGCTGTAACTGATTAACATTTGGTTGGGTAGTAGAGCCGTTATAGTTGATAGAGAATGATTTTTGTGCTGAGAATTTATATTGGTACATCGCCTGAGGCAACCAATTGATAAAATTACGGTTAAAGGTTTCGTTGCTGTATTTCTCTATTTGATCGAAGTTTACGAAACTAGTTTTTGTACCGAGATTGATTACCGTTTTTCCCTTTTTGTAATTTAGAATTGCACCAACTTGGTTAATTAATTGATCGGCTTGGAAGTTGTTACTAAACTCGCTGTTTAAATTGTCATATTGGCCCGATGGACTAGCGTCAAAAGCTCTTTTATGAGCATCGTTACTAGTGAAACTCAAACCATAATTGGCAACCAAGTTTAAGAATTTAGTTAAAGGCTCGGTAAACGTGATATTAGCAGCTAATTTATTAACAATGATGTCATTATCTTTTAATTGATCAATTTCTTCATTTCGTACAAATACGCCAGCCTCGTTGTAAAAATTGTTATTAGAATACAAGTAACCGTCTGTGTTGTTTTTGTTGTAGTTCTGAGTTAGGTTAACTGAATAATTTCTTCCAGCTTTTTTAAGCTTTTTGGTATAGAGTGCACTTAAATTGAAAAGTTGTTGTCGACCTTCATTTGAGGTGGTTCTAATTGAATTATTAATTAAGCTATTATCGGCACGTTTACTTTCCGAATTGAAAACGCTCTCTAATTCAGTGTTTTTTAAGGTGCCATCTATCACAATTTTCAGGTTAGATGTAGTATCTAGCTTCACGTTATAAGTAGCATCTATTTTTTGCCTAAACATGTCGCTTTCTCTATTGTCATCACTATTAGTAACAATTAAGCCACCAATTAAATTGTTCTGATTGATGGTGTTTTTATCTGTTTTAACGTTAAGCGCACCAACTTTGTAATTGGTATTAAGGGAATGTTTGTCGTTTTTCCATTTGTTTTCGTAATGAACACCGCCATTATTAGCAATTGGAATACCCTCGCCCCAATATCTGCCACCACCGTCTAGTTCATCTCCACCATAGCTAAAAATCATTCCATCATCAGTCATTTCTACATTGCTAGAAGAACCAAATTTATCTGCATCTTCCCAACCTAGTCCGGTTTTACCGGTATTACTGGAAGTGAAGTAAGCTGCAATTTTTTCTTTATTCTTAAATTTGTTAATCATGGCTTGGATTTGGTAAAAATCATCTGTGCCATAGCCCACATCAACTTTACCAAAGTAGCCTTGCTTTTTATCTTCTTTTAAAACGATGTTTAAGGTTTGCTTCTTCTGCCCGTCATCAACACCTGTAAATGCAGCTTGATCACTAGACTTTTCAAAGAGTTGAACCTTGTCAACCATATCTGCCCTTAGATTTTTGGTTACCAAAGTTGGGTCATCACCAAAGAACTCTTC
>Ga0256901_1000502_pt1 | contig 22147 bp, 20 predicted proteins | sample MC6MC0689MT_FD_190200 | JGI IMG/M metagenome (GOLD analysis project Ga0256901, IMG submission 190200) | Metatranscriptome of enriched soil aggregate microbial communities from Iowa State University, Ames, United States - MC6-MC0689-MT... | ecosystem: Environmental > Terrestrial > Soil >... | reverse complement strand
TTGGTAGCATGTTGATCGAATTTGATGCCAGCTTCAGAGAGCATTTCGATAGATTCTTTGAGATAAAGATCATTGTTGAGATCGAATCTAAAGTTGAATTGCCAAGTTCCGCGAGCATGGCCCGGCACTGGCTTCGCATTCCGCCGCGCGGTGATTGGGCGTTACGCAGCACCGCCAGACTTCGGCAGGGCCCCGCCAATCGACCGCGAACCAGCGCCTGTAGAGCCGAGCCATGCTCGGCTGCGGCCCTACCGCGCAAGCCCTCGCCGAGCATGGCTCGGCATCAGCTTCGTACGCCTGCCAAGCGTGGCTTGGCTCTGCCTTCCCAGCTGCGGAGGAGCCTGGGCTGGCACACCCCTTCAGTCGTTGAAGGCGGCGGCCATGCTGGCGAGGTCAGGCTTCAGGATCACACCGCGCTCGGTCACGATGGCGTCGATCAACTCGCCCGGGGTCACATCGAACACCGGATTCCAGGCAGCAATACCCTCGGCCACGGTGCGCACGCCGCCGACGCCGAACAGTTCGCCCGGGTCACGCTGTTCAATCTCGATCTCATCACCGTGTGCGGTCTGCATGTCCACGGTGGAGGACGGCGCTACCACCATGAACTTGACGCCATGGTGCCGGGCCGCGATTGCGAGCTGGTAGGTGCCGATCTTGTTGGCGGTGTCACCATTGGCACAGATACGGTCAGCGCCGACGATGACCCACTGCACCGCACCGGTTTTCATCAAGTGCGACGCCGCGGAGTCGGCGATCAGGGTTGCGTCGATGCCGTCCTGCTGCAGTTCCCAAACCGTCAGGCGTGCGCCCTGCAGCCACGGCCGGGTCTCACCGGCGAATACCCGCTCGATCCGCTGCTGGGCCTTGCCTGCACGGATCACACCCAATGCGGTACCGAAACCGGCGGTCGCCAGCGAACCGGTATTGCAATGGGTGAGCACGCCACTACCCGGGGCGATCAGGCCTGCGCCCAAGGCGCCCATGTGTCGGTTCGCAGCCAGGTCTTCATCGGAAATGGCCTGTGCTTCCAACGCGATCACCTGCTTCCAGTCCGCGCCAGCCTGTGCCAGCACCCGACGCATGCGCGCCAGCGCCCATGCCAGGTTGACCGCTGTCGGACGGGACGCATTGAGGCGCTCCAGGGCAGGATCCAGCAGGCGCAACGCCGCCTGGCCATCGGCGGCCTGCACCTCGCGGGAGGCCAGCACCACGCCCCAGGCGGCGGCGATGCCGATCGCCGGCGCGCCACGCACGGTCAACGCATGGATGGCGGCAGCAACCGCATCGCTGTCATGGCAAAGCACGTGCTCGACGATGAACGGCAATTTGCGCTGATCCAGCAGTTCCAGCGCATCGCCGGTCCAGCGGATCGGGCGGATATGGTCGTAGCGGGCGTAATCAATGGCGTGGGAATCGTTCATTCCGCCATTGTAATCGGCAGTGCCAGCGCAGCGGCCATAGCTGGGTCAATCAGCGGAAAATTCAGCCCGGCAACCCTTGTCCACCCATACGCCGTACTGATCCCAGCCCCAGCTGTCGCCCTCCCTGCACTCAGCATGGGAAAGCTGCTTGGTCAGGGTCACTCGCCGGACCACGCTGACCCCGCATTCACGACGTATCTCGCCCTTGGATTCGCAGGTGACCTTGCGTGGTGAATCCACGAAACCGGAACCATCCTCGGCGCCAACTTCAAACTGCCCCTGGCAGCCACGGCTGACCCATATCTCGTTGCGGCCATAGCCCCAGCTTCGCCCTTCGCGACACGGCAGCACGGATTGTTGCCGCAACAGACGCACCGGCGCGCCGCGCAGCACCACCGGGCATATTTCCACCCGGCCCTTTGATTCGCACCGCACCACGCGACGAGTCACCCGGCGAGGGTCCGCACGCGGTGCAAATTCAGCGCGACAGCCGTCACTGACCCATACCCTGCCATCTTCGGTGCCCCAACTGCCCTCGCGGATGCAGTCGCTGGTCGAAAGCTGGCGCACCATCTGCACGCCATTGCGGGTATCAATCGCGCAGAACACCGGCAGTTCATTCTCCGATTCGCAGCGCACTACCGCTCCGGTGTCGCTAGCACGCGCTTGCGCGGGTGCAGCGGACAACATCGGCGAAGCCAGCAGCAACATGCCGCAGAACCACTTCATCTGCCTAATCCCTCCCGCCCTGATGGATATCGGTAACCGCAAGCCTGACCCAGCCGATGTGATCAAGGCATCATCATGGCCGGACATTCCAGACCCGTCCATGACAGGAATCAATCCTTCGCTCAGGCTTTGCTGAATTCAAATGCCAGCACATCGGCGATCCGCCCGGTGCCGGTCAATGCCATCAGCAGTCGATCAACCCCGACGGCAACTCCAGCGCAATCAGGCAACGCGTCCAATGCGGCAAGGAAAAGGCCGTCCACCGGCGGCTGTTCGGCGCCACGGCCTGCCCGTATGGCGAGATCACGCTGGAAGCGCTGCTGTTGCTCCGCAGCATCATTCAGCTCGTGATAGCCATTGGCCAGTTCCACTGACCCGAGGTAGAGCTCAAAGCGCTCCGCCAGTGGCGGCTGGCCGGGGCGGATCCGCGCCAGCGCCGCCTGGCTGGCTGGCCAATCATGGATGACGGTGATCGCATCTGCGGGGAACTGCGACTGGATCCGGTGGCTCATCAGCAGGTCCAACCAGTCATCGCGACCAAGACCATCCGGCTGGATACCGACCTCGCCAAGCCCGTCGCGCAGTTGCTGTTCGCTTGCACTGAACGGGTCCAGGCCGACCGCGTCGATGAACAATACGCGGTAGCTGACGATGCGCACCGTGGCCGGCGCGCGCCCTTCCATCAACAAGGCTTCCTGCACCAACGCGATGGTTTCCTGGATCAGCCGGTGGTGATCCCAGCCGACCCGGTACCACTCCAGCATCGTGAACTCGGGATTGTGGCGGCCACCGGCCTCACCGTTGCGGAACACCCGCCCCAGCTCATAGCAATCGCCAACGCCGGCCGCGAGCAGCCGTTTGAGCGGATACTCAGGCGAGGTACGCAGCCAACGCAGCGGAGAGCCGGCATCGACGTGGCCGCTGAAACGGGTCTGGAAACCTTCGATGTTCGGCTCGGTATTACCGGCCGCCGACATGATCGGCGTTTCCACTTCCAGCACATCGCGCTCGGCGAAGAACCGCCGGATCATTGCATTCAGGTTTGCGCGCCGGCGCAGGGCCTCGATCACGAGTGCAGGCGCCCCGGCGCCCCGTTCAATGACAACGTCAGGATGTCGCGCTCGTCATCGCCATAGCCTGCTGACAGGTACAAGGCCTTGGCCTTGGCGTTGTGGTGATTCACTTCCAGGCGAATCACCGCCGCCCCCTGTCCTGCTGCCCAGTCGCGTGCCAGCCCCAAGGCCTGCCGGCCCCAGCCACGGCCGCGCGCCGCCGGCCCGAGGTACAACTCATCCAGCAATACAAAACGACCGCCCTGCTCGACGCTGAAGCACCAACCCAGGGTGATGTAGCCGACAACACGGTCGCCATCCTGCAACAGCAACACCGCGCCGCAGCTTGGCTGCTCGAGCAAGGCCTGAAGCCCCGCTTCCACCCGTTCGGCGATGTAGGGAATCTGGTCCTCCACATAGAAATCGCGAACCATCGCGATCAACTGCGGGAAATCCGCGCTCTGCGCGATGCGTACGTTGATCTCACTCATGCCTGTCCTCCTTGCCCGGCGAGGAAGGCAAGCAGGCGCGCTTCGTCCCATACCTCCACACCGAGCTCGTTTGCCTTGTCCAACTTGGAGCCGGCTTCAGTACCGGCGACCACGAAACTGGTCTTCTTCGACACGCTGCCCGAGACCTTGGCGCCCAAGGCCTCCAGCCTGGCCTTGGCTTCATCGCGACTCATCTGTGCCAGGGTGCCGGTGAGCACCACCGTCGTGCCATCGAGCACGCCGGCAACCTGCTGCTGCTCCAGCGGCGTGATCGCCAGCAGACGTTCCAGTGCAGCACCGGCATCGGTGAACAGTTGTGCGTTGGCATCGACATTCAACCACGCGACCAGCGCGTTGGCGGTTTCCGCTGGCAGACCAGCGGTCATGAAGTTATGCGCTTCCTCGTCCAGGATTGCCGCGGTGGAGCGGAACGCTTCGGCCAGCTGGCGCGCGCGCACCGGCGTGATCTTGGGGATTTCCAGATCCGCCAACAGCGTCGCCAGGTTCAGGTCCGCGCGCAGCTTGGCATTGGGGGCATGCGTATCGCTGATCTGCACGCCACGCTCCAGCAGTGCATCAATGGCGTGCTGGTTGCCCGGCTGGGCCATGAAATGGCCGATCGAGCGGGCGACTTCGCCACCAATATCCGGCACCCGCTTGAAGACCGGCCACGGCAGGTGGCGGATCAACTCAAGATCACCGAACCACACCGAAAGCGCCTTCGCCGTGCTTTCGCCGACATGTTCGATGCCCAGCGCGAACAGCAGGCGCTCCAGCGTGGTGGTGCGGCTGGCGGCAATCGCGGCGATCAGGTTGTCGGCCCACCTGGTGGCGATTTTCTTGGCATTCCACTGGAAGTTCGCCGGCAACGACAACGCCTGCGCGCGCCAGGACGCGTCAGCGGGATCCAGCTTGAGGATGCTGTTGAGCGTGTCACCACTGCCTTCAGGCAACAGGTGCAGGCCCAGTTGCGAAGCCAGTGCTTCGGGTGAATCGGCATCCAGCACCAGCTTCAAGACCAGCAACTGGTCGCGATTGAGTGCATACAGATCGGCCACACCGCGCACGATGCCAGCATCCACCAAAACCTCGATGTACTTGTCACCCAGACCGTCGATGTCCATCGCCTTGCGCGATGCAAAGTGGGCAATGGCTTCCTTGCGTTGTGCAGGGCAGCTCAGCTCGCCCGAGCAGCGCCACGCCGCCTCGCCTTCCTCGCGCACGATCTCCGAACCGCAGACCGGGCATGCACGCGGCATCTGCCACGGCGCGGTGCCATCGGGGCGCCGATCAACAATGACGCTGACCACTTCCGGGATCACATCACCAGCTCGGCGCACGATCACCGCATCGCCGACACGCACGTCCAGGCGGGCGATCTGATCAGCGTTGTGCAAGGTGGCATTGGTGACAACGACGCCGGCCACATGCACCGGCTTCAGCCGTGCAACCGGCGTCGCTGCGCCGGTACGACCGATCTGGATCTCGATGGCCTCGACCGTGGTGGTCTGCTCCTGCGCCGGGAACTTGTGAGCGATCGCCCAGCGCGGCGCGCGTGCGACGAAGCCCATTTCCTGCTGGCCCTCGCGGTCATCGAGCTTGTAGACCACGCCGTCGATGTCATAGGCGAGGCTGTCACGGCGCTCCCCGATATCGCGGTAATACGCCAATAGACCTTCGGCGCCCTGCACCACCTTGCACAGGTCGCTGACCGGGAACCCCCAATGGGCAAGCTGGGCCAAGGTGCCCGAGTGGGTTTCGGGCAAGTCTCCACCGGATACTTCACCCAGCCCATAGGCATAGAAACTAAGCGGCCGCTGCGCACTGATCTTCGGGTCCAGCTGCCGCAGCGAACCAGCCGCGCCATTGCGCGGATTGGCCAGCACCTTGCCACCATGCAGGCGTGCCTGCTCGTTGTAGCGCTCGAAGTCAGCGCGCGGCATGTAGACCTCGCCGCGCACTTCCAGCACTTCGGGCCAGCCCTGACCAAGCAGTTGCTGCGGGATCACCTTGATCTGGCGCAGATTGGCACTGACGTCTTCACCGGTTGCACCGTCACCCCGTGTCGCGCCCTGCACGAACACGCCGTTCTCGTAGCGCAGGTTGATGGCCAGGCCATCAAGCTTGGGTTCGGCGGAAAAGAACAGTTCGCGGCGATGCAGGCGCTCATCGATGCGGCGCACGAAGTCATGTACTTCGGCATCACTGAAGGCGTTGCCCAACGACAACATCGGCACGGCATGCACGACTTCCGGGAAGCGTGATGACGGCTTGCCGCCGACCTGATGGCTGGGCGAGTCGGCACTGTCCAGTTCCGGATGCGCAGCTTCGAGCGCTTCCAGCTCGCGCATCAACCGGTCGTATTCGACGTCCGGGATGATCTGCTCGTCGTGCTCGTGATAGGCACGCGAGGCGTCGGCCAGCTGGTGGCGGAGTTCGCTGATGCGCTGGGTGGCGGCGGTGTTTTGATTCATGTGGCGATTTTACCTGCGCGGAGTGTTTGCGCGGTAAAAGCGGGGTGCTTGTGATTGATGCCCGCTGCGAACAGCCCCCCTCCCCGGCCCTCCCCTACGCTGCGCGCAAGGGAGGGGGAAGAGCCACGCCCCTCCCTTTGCCGTAGGCAAGGGGAGGGTTAGGGAGGGGTACTCTTAGAGCTTTACCAACGCGGCGACTTGGTCAGCGGCGGCGCCTGATGCTGGCGGTCGTAAGCCCGCAGATCGTCGCGGATATGTGCGATGCGCTGGCGGCCCAGGGCATTGCGGCTGTCGTCCAGCACCACGCCATCGAGCAGCTCCCCCATGCGCTGCACGGTCGGCAACATCTTTTCCCATGCATCCAGCGCGGTCATCGGCGCTGGTAGCGTCAGGAAGAAGGCGATGGCCGGGGTTTCCATCTCGCGGATGGTGGACATCTCGAAACTGCCTGGCTTCATGATGCTTGCCATCGAGAAAATCGGGCCACGTTCCGGGTGTCCTTCCACCAGCCGATGGAACACATTCATGTAGCCGAACACCAAGCCGGTTTTCTCGGCAGCGACGACGATGTCTTCGCCACGCAGCACCTGCCCCGAACGCGCCGCCACGTACAGCGACACGATCTTGTCGAAATCCTGGCTCGGGCGTTTGCCCAGATCGCCAGTGCCTGCCGAATCAACCTCAGGCAGGCCCAGTTCGGATTGGTGGATGGGCTCGCCGTCAGCCGCTGCCACGGCGTCGCCGCCATCGTCCACCGTGTTGCCCAACACCGGCTCACGGCGCGGACGCTCGGCTTCGGCCAGCTCTTTGCGCTTGCCCTGGGCCAAGCGCTTTGGCCGGCCAAAAATGAAAATCGCCGCGATCAGCAGCAGACCGGCAACCAGAATGCCGATGCGCAACAGTGCCATGTCGGACATGCGTTGGAATCTCCGGATTAATCGTTCAGGTGATCAAGGATGGCACGTCAGGCGGCGCCCGCCAATCGTGCAGCTTCTTCCAGGTCAACGCTGACCAGGCGACTGACGCCCGGCTCGCGCATGGTCACGCCCGACAACTGCTGTGCAGCCTCCATCGTCGCCTTGTTATGGCTGACAAAAAGGAACTGAACTTTCTCACTCATTTCCTTGACCATGTTGGCCAAGCGGCCGACGTTGGCTTCGTCCAGCGGCGCGTCCACCTCGTCCAGCAGGCAGAATGGCGCAGGGTTGAGCTGGAAGATCGCGAACACCAACGCCACGGCGGTCATGGCCTTCTCACCGCCGGACAGCAGCGAGATGCTGGACACGCGCTTGCCGGGCGGCCGCGCCATGATGGTCACACCGGTATCCAGCAGGTCCTCGCCGGTCAGCTCCAGATAGGCATGGCCGCCACCGAACAGCCGCGGGTACAGTGCCTGCACACCCGCGTTGACGCGATCAAAGGTGTCCTTGAAACGACCACGGGTTTCGCGGTCGATCTTGCGAATGGCGTCTTCCAGCGTTTCCAGTGCGGTATTCAGGTCGACGTTCTGCGCATCGAGGTACTCCGAACGCTGCGAAGCCTCGCCGTACTCACTGATGGCGGCAAGGTTGACCGGCTCGAGCCGGCGCATGCGTCCGTCTATCTGGTGCACGGACGACTCCCAATCAGACAGGCGCGCGTCTTCCGGCAGGGTATTGATCACGTCCTGCAGAACGAAGCCGGCCTTCTCCACCGCAGCGGACAGCTGTTCGGCACTCAGCACCAGCGCCTGCTGGTCGAGCTTGCGCTGGGAGATGCGCTCACGCTGCGCCAGTGCCTGCTCATCGCGTTGATGGCGAGTCTGTTCCAGGCCACGCAACTCGGCATCGATACCTTCCAGCAACGCCCGCGCTTCGCCCAGCACACGCTCGGCGCGCACGCGTTCGGCTAGTGCATTCTGGTGTTCGCTTTCCAGCGTCTGCACCGGCGTGTCGCCGTCGTCGAGCTGCGAATGCAACTCGCCAAGACGCGAATCCAACTGCCCGCGCTGGTTGGACATGCGTTCCAGCGCCTGGCTCAGCGACGCGATCTGGGTGCGCTGCGATTCCAGCGTCAACGCCAGCGAGTGCATGCTGTCGCGCACGTTGCGCGCCGCATCGCGGGCCGCGTCGCGGGCATCACCGAGCTGCCGGCGTTCGTTTTCCAACGCCTGACGGGTCGATTCGAGCCCACCCATGCTGGATACCGCATCATCCAGCCGCACGCGCGCCTCGCTGGCCTGTTCGCGACTGGCTTCCAGCGTTTCCAGCAGCTGCACCAGCTCCGCCTCGATCCGCTCGATGCGGACACGGGTGGTATCCAGTCGTCCTTGCTGACTCTGCAACTGCCCCGCCAGTTCGGAACCGGCGCGGTGCGCCTGGTGCAATGCCCGCTGTACTTCCTCACGCTGTTGCTCGGCGGTGAGCAATTGCTCGCGACCGCTGCCAAGCTGGCCGTCCAGCGCGCTCTCGCGCTCCTGCAGGCTTTCGATCTGTTCGCGCAGGGTGACAATCTCGCGTTCGCGCAGCAACGCACCCTGCTGGACTGCACCGGACCGTGACAACTGCAACCAGCCCTTGCCCAGCCGTTCGCCATCGCGGGTGATCACCGCCTCGCCATCGCCCAGGCTGTCCTGCAGCTTTCGTGCGTGGACCAGATCGTCGGCAGCGTGCAGGTGTGACAACATCCGCTGGATTGCCAGTGGCCCCTGCACCTTGCTGGCCAGCGACGTCGGCGCAAAAACGGCCTCGCCCTGCTCCGCCGACACCAATGCCAGGCGACCTTCACCAAGCTCGCCCAGGGCGTCGACCAGCGCCTCCGGTGATTCCACCAGCACGCCTTCGATCAGCTGGCCCAATGCACTCTCAACCGCATTTTCCCAACCGCCATCGACGCTGATGCGCTCGCCTACGCGCGCCGCGCTCTCCAGTCGATGTGCCTGCAGCCAGGCCAATGCCGCACCCTGCTCCTGGCCCAATGCTGCCTGCTGCAGCGTTTCCAATGAAGACAGGCGGCCACGCGCCGCCTGCGCCTGCTTGCGCACCTCGGCCAGCTCCGCCTGCGCATTGCGCTGCTGCTCCTGCAATGCAGCCACCGACTCCTTGCGCGTCTCGAGCTGTTCGGCAAGGGTTTCGGTGCTCAGCTTCTGGGTTTCGTGCTGCTCCTGCAGTTGTTCAAATGCAGCCGCCAGCGTAGCCAGGTCCAAGCCGGCCCGCTCGGCCTGCAAGGCTTCGCGGCGGCGGTCGGTTTCCTGCACCTGCTTGTCGAGATAATCGACACGGGTGCGCTCCACTTCACCGGAGCGGGTGGCCTCGGAAGTGCTGCGGTTGTGTGCCTCCCAGCGCTGCTGCCAGTCGCCCAGCCTGGCTTCGGCATCGCGCAGGGCGTCCTGGCGGATTTCGTTCTCTTCCTTCAACTGCTCCAGCTGCGGCTCGACGTTCTCCACCGATTCGCGCAGCACGATCAGCTTGGCTTCGTCGCCACTGATGTGCTGGCCAAGTTCGGACAGTGCCTGACGGGTTTCATCGCGCGCCTTGTGCAAGCGCTGCGCCATCTCACGCTGATGGTGGATCTGCTGCTCCAGCCGGGCCAGGCTGCTGCCTACCTGATAGACCTCAGCCTGTGCCTTGTTGAGGGTTTCAGCCGCCTCCTCGCGACGCACGCGGCCAGTCTCGATGCGACTTTCCGCCTCGCGCTGTTCGGCAATGAGCTGCTGCAGCTTGGTCTCTTCGCGTGACAGTGCTTCGCGCAGGCCGCCAAGGCGGCCGTCAAGCCCACGGAACTCAAGCGCTTTCCACTCGGCATCCTTCACCCGGCGCTCTTCCTGCAACGCCTGGTACTGCTCGGCCTGGCGGGCCTGGCGCTTCAAGTGTTCCAACTGCTTGCCGATCTCCTCGCGCAGATCGTTGAGCCGGTCGAGGTTTTCGCGGGTATGGCGGATACGGGTTTCGGTTTCCTTGCGGCGCTCCTTGTACTTGGAGATGCCTGCGGCCTCTTCCAGGAACACTCGCAGGTCTTCCGGCCGCGCCTCGATGATCTGGCTGATCATGCCCTGCTCGATGATCGAGTAGCTGCGCGGCCCAAGACCGGTGCCCAGGAACAGATCGGTGATATCGCGACGCCGGCACTTTGTACCGTTCAGGTAATAGTTGCTGCTGCCATCACGGCTGACCGTGCGCTTGACCGAGATTTCGTTGAACGAGGCGTACTCGCCGGAAATGGTGTGATCGGTATTGTCGAAGATCAGCTCGACCGTGGCCTGCGACACCGGCTTGCGCCCAGCCGCCCCCGAAAAGATCACGTCGGTCAGCGAATCACCACGCAGCCTGCTGGCCGAGCTCTCGCCCATCACCCAGCGCACTGCATCGATGATGTTGGACTTGCCACAGCCGTTGGGGCCAACCACGCCAGTCATGTTGGTCGGCAGATGCAGGGTGGTGGGGTCGACGAACGACTTGAAACCGGAGAGCTTGATCGTGGATAGGCGCATGGAATCGAGCTGTTGGCGGGTGCGGCAGCATCCAGCTGCACCCTGGGTGACGATCCGAAGGCTCTGGATCAACCTCAACTGACTGAAAAACCTGAGGATTCAGTCAAAAGAGCATGGCATGGGACTTCGAGTATAGCGATACCCGGGACGACCGGAAGGCGTTGCCTGCCCCGCCAAAACAAACGGGCGCCTTGCGGCGCCCGTCTGTCGGTAAACCCTGCGGCAGGATCAGGCGTCGGCTTCGACGATGACCTTGACGGTGGCTTCCACATCGGCGTGCAGCTTGATGATGACGTCGAACTCGCCAACATTGCGGAACGCGCCTTCGCCCAGGATCACTTCGCTCTTGTTCAGCTCCAGGCCGGCAGCGGTGAAGGCTTCAGCGATATCGCGCGGGCCAACCGAGCCGTACAGCTTGCCTTCGGTCGAAGCGTGCGCACCGATGGTGACGCTGGCGCCTTCGAACTTGGCAGCGCGGGCTTCGGCTTCGTTGTGCGAGGCCTGTGCCTTGGCTTCGTACTCAGCGCGCTTGGCTTCGAACTCGGCGATGTTGCTGGCGGTGGCCGGAACGGCCTTGCCCTGCGGCACGAGGAAGTTACGGCCGTAGCCCGGCTTCACGTCGACCAGGTCGCCCAGGCCGCCGAGGTTGGTCACTTTCTGGATCAGAATCAGCTTCATGGTGTTGCTCCGTTATTCGTTAGCGGGGCCGGTGGCGCCGCAACGCTTGCTGTCCGAATAGGACGGTGGGTACGGAAAATCCGGCCAAGGCCGGATTTCCTGTCGAGAACCCGCAGCAACTGCGGGCCCTTCCGATTGCTCGGATCAGACGTCGTGGTTGTCCGTGTACGGGATCAGGGCCAGGAAACGGGCCCGCTTGACGGCCGTGGCCAGCTGGCGCTGGTACTTGGACTTGGTGCCGGTCACGCGGCTCGGAACGATCTTGCCGTTCTCGGTCAGGTACTGACGCAGGGTGTTGAGATCCTTGTAATCGATCTCTTTCACGCCTTCAGCGGTGAACTTGCAGAACTTGCGGCGGCGGAAGAACTTGGACATGAAAGTGCTCCTTATTCAGCAGAAGCGGCGTCGTCGCCGGCTTCGTCATTGTTGGAAGATGCACCTTCTTCGTCGTCACGACGACGGCGCTCGCCACGCTCGGGCTTGTCACCCTTCTCGTCCTTGCTCTTCATGATCAGCGACTGCTCGGTGTCAGCCTCGTCACGCTTGATGACCAGGTTGCGCAGCACGGCATCGTTGAAACGGAAGGTTTCGGTCAGCTCGTTCAGGACGGACTGGTCGGCTTCGATGTTCATCAGAACATAGTGGGCCTTGACCAGGTTCTGGATCGGGTAAGCCAGCTGGCGGCGGCCCCAGTCTTCCAGACGGTGGATGGTGCCGTTGCCGTTCTCGACCAGCGCCTTGTAGCGCTCGATCATGGCGGGAACCTGTTCGCTCTGGTCCGGGTGGACCAGGAACACGACTTCGTAATGACGACTCATGTTTACATACCTTTCGGATGTGGCCCTGATGGGCCGGACAGCCCCCCGCCGTGGTTTGCGGTGGGGCAAGGGTTCCCGCACGCATGGCGCAGGAAGCCGGGCATTATCCACTGAGGAGACCGGCGAAGCAAGTCACCTGCCAGTTCACTGCAACACAGCATCCGGCGACTGACGGCCTCGGAGCCGGCCCCATGCTGCGCCGCAACAGTACACTATGTGCGCTTCCCCGCCCCGCCCCGGACCCACCGTGAATCAAATTGCCTCCCTGGCGGCGCAGCTGACGCCGCGCCAGCGAACTTTCATTCTGATTGCCCTGTCACTGGGCGGCTTCGCCATCGGCACCAGCGAATTCGCCAGCATGGGCCTGATGCTGGAAATCAGCCGCGGACTGGCCATCACCGAGGCCCAGGTCGGTCACCTGATCAGCGCCTATGCCATCGGCGTGGTGGTTGGCGCCCCCCTGCTTGCCTTCGCAGGTGCCAGCCTGCGCCGCCGCACCCTGCTGCTGTGGCTGATGGGGTTCTACGCCGTCGGCAATCTGGCCAGCGCATTGGCGCCGAGTTATCACACGATGCTGCTGGCACGTTTCGTGGCCGGCCTGCCCCATGGCGCCTATTTCGGCGTAGCGATGCTGGTCGCCGCCTCGATCAGCCCGCCAGAACAGCGCGGCGCGGCGGTATCCAAGGTACTGCTGGGCCTGTCCATCGCAATCCTGCTGGGTAACCCGCTGACGACCTGGCTGGGCCAGCAGTTCAACTGGCGCAGCGCCTTCGTGCTGGTCAGCCTGCTCGCCCTTGCCACAGTGACGATGGTTGCCCGCCAACTGCCAGCCGATCCGAACGAAGTCCGCACCTCGCCGATGCGTGAACTGCGTGCCTTCAATACCAGCCAAGTCTGGCTGGCACTGGCAATCGGCTCGATCGGTTTTGCCGGGATGTTCTGCGTGTTCACCTACCTGGCACCCACGCTGGTCAACGTCACCGGTATCAACGAGCGCTGGATGCCGGTCGCGGTCGGCCTGTTCGGCGTCGGCGCGATCATCGGCAATGTCGCTGGTGGCAAGCTGGTCGACCGGCTGCAGTTCCGCGCCGCCGGCGCACTGCTGGCGTGGTCGATCGTGGTGCTGCTACTGTTCCCGCTGGCTGCTCATTCGGCCTGGGCGATGGTGCCGGCGATCATTGCGGTAGGCACGATGGGCGCGCTGGCGGTGGCCCTGCAGACCCGATTGATGGACGCCGCTGGCGAGGCCCAGACCTTGGCCGCCGCCTCCAACCATGCCGCCTTCAATACCGCAAACGCGCTCGGCCCGTGGCTGGGCGGCATGGCGATTGGCGCCGGTTATGGCCACGCCTCCACCGGCTATGTAGGCGCGGCGACGGCAGCGGTTGGTTTGCTGCTGTGGGGTATTGCGGTGATGCTGCAGCTACGCCAGGCCGCACCAGCGGAATTGGCCGCCGACTGACGTAGTGCCGAGCCATGCTCGGCAGGGGCCTTATGCACAATCCCGAACATCGCCGGTAATGCCCCAGCCGAGCATGGCTCGGCTCTACAGGGTAAGGTGTCCCAGGCGCCGAACCTTGCGGGCCTCGACACCGCACCTGCTTCGCGACTTACGCCGCCCCCACAAATACAACTGGCACCGCCTTGCTCAGCGGTGCATATCGTCGGTGGTGAAGCTCTCGCCGCAACCGCATTCGGCCGCCGCGTTGGGATTCTTGAAGGTGAAGGTCTCGCTCAGGCCCTGCTTGCCGAAGTCGATCTCGGTGCCATCCACCAGCGGCAGGCTCTGCGCGTCCACGTAGATGCGCACGCCGTCCTGCTCGAATACGGTGTCGCCCTCGCGCTCATCCTTGGCCAGGTCGGTGACATGGCCCCAGCCCGAGCAACCGGTGCGGGTCACGCCAAAGCGCAGGCCAAGCGCACCCGGGGTGCCGCTGACGAAGCGCTGCACGCGGGAATGGGCGATGGGGGTCAGATGAACAGCCATGGTGGGGCGACTCCAGCAGATTTACGGTCCAATTATAGATGGAGGCGGTCCGCCGGACTGCAAGCGTTGATAAATGCTCGCCTGCCCGGGCGTTGAGCCGCTAAAATCTCGCATTCACAGATCGAGTCGATCAACAGAGGATTCAAGTCATGACGGTGGTCAGCGTTGCACACGCCCTTGCCGGGAAGTTCCCGGAAGGCGGAGAAGTCACAGTCCGCGGATGGGTCCGCACCGTGCGCGGCTCAGCTGGACTGGCCTTCGTCAACGTCAGCGATGGCTCGGGCTTCGCCCCGATCCAGGTCGTGGCCACCGAAGCGCTGTCCAATTTCGAGGACATCAAGAAGCTGACCCCGAGCTGCTCGGTGATCGCCACCGGCACCCTGGTCAAGTCGCAGGGCAAGGGCCAGAGCTTCGAGATCCAGGCACAGAGCCTCGAAATCGTCGGCTGGGTCGAAGACCCGCTGACCTACCCGATCCAGCCCAAGCCGATGTCGCCGGAGTTCCTGCGCGAAGTGGCGCACCTGCGCCCGCGCACCAACCTGTTCGGCGCCGTCACCCGCATCCGCGACTGCCTGTCCAAGGCCGTGCACCGTTACTTCCACGAGAACGGCTTCTACTGGATCAGCACGCCCATCATCACCAGTTCCGACGCCGAAGGTGCCGGGCAGATGTTCCGCGTCTCGACGCTGGACATGGCCAACCTGCCACGCAGCAGCGATGGCCAGATCGACTTCAGCCGTGACTTCTTCGGCAAGGAAACCTTCCTGACCGTGTCCGGCCAGCTCAACGTCGAGGCCTACTGCCTGGCACTGAGCAAGGTCTACACCTTCGGCCCGACCTTCCGTGCCGAGAACAGCCACACCACCCGCCACCTGGCAGAGTTCTGGATGGTTGAGCCGGAAATCGCCTTCGCCGACCTGGCCGAAAACGCGCGCGTGGCCGAAGAGTTCCTGAAGTACCTGTTCCGCGCCGTGCTCGATGAGCGCGCCGACGACATGGCCTTCATCGCCGAGCGCGTGCAGAAGGACGCCATCACCCGCCTGGAAGCCTTCGTCAACGCACCGTTCGAGCGCATCGAGTACACCGATGCGATCAGCCTGCTGCAGAAGTCCGGCAAGAAGTTCGACTACCCGGTCGAATGGGGCCTGGACCTGCAGACCGAGCACGAACGCTGGTTGACCGAGGAGCACGTCGGTCGCCCGGTCGTGGTGACCAACTATCCGGAGCACTTCAAGGCCTTCTACATGCGCCTGAACGACGACGGCAAGACCGTCGCCGCGATGGACGTATTGGCCCCGGGCATCGGCGAGATCATCGGCGGCAGCCAGCGCGAAGAGCGCCTGAACGTGCTTGACGCACGCATGGCGCAGTTCGGCCTGGATCCGGAGCACTACCAGTGGTACCGCGATTTCCGACGCTACGGTTCGGTGCCGCATGCTGGCTTCGGCCTTGGCTTCGAGCGTCTGGTGGTTTACGTCTGCGGCCTTTCCAACATCCGCGATGCAATCCCCTACCCGCGCGCACCGGGTTCGGCGGAGTACTAATTCATCTGACCCAGTGACAGGAGGCGGTGCCGTTGACCTTGTTCTTCGCTCTTTGCTTCGTTGGCGTGGCCATTGCCGGCCTCAGCGCCTTCCTGATTTTCTGGCCATTGACGCTGGTCCACATCCGCGACCGGCACCCGGCGCTGGCCACCGAATTCGGTGCCGGCGCCTTTCTGAAACCAGAGTGCCTGCGCTGGCTGTTGGGCCGCGGCTTCACCGGCATCGCCGACCGCTCGCTGTCCGGATTGGCAACACCCGCCCGCATTGCCTTGCTGGTGACGTTCGGCGGGCTCGGCATGGCACTGCTGTTGTGGCTTTTTTCGCAGGTAATGAAATGACTGATTTCGAGAACACTCCCGACCAGTGGTGGCTGGCACAGCTGGGCGGCACCCTGATCTGGGCACGCCTGCGGGTTCGCCCGGGCGGCACTGCCGAAGTGCTGGACAGCGATGGCAACACGCTCAGCTACGACAGCGAAGACACCGCCCGTGCGCAACTGTTCGACGCCGAGTTCGTTGCCTTTGACGGCCTGGACGAAGAAGACGCGCTGCACCGTGGTTTCTCGCTGCATGAAGTGAGCCCGCCGCAAGGCGACGACGACACCCTGCGTGAGCGCATGGTGCAACTGCTCGGCACCCGGGTCTGATCGAAACGTGTTCGCCCAGCGCGCATTCGTCGAGACCGACCTGCTCTGGCTGGATCGCCTGCTGGCCCGCGATCCATTCGTGACCCTGCTGACCACCGGCGACGATGGACTGCCAGAACTGACCCGCGTGCCGGTGCTGTACCGTCGCGAAGGGGACAGGGTTGAACTGATCGGCCATTGGGCCAGGGCCAACAAGCAATCACGCCATGGCGGCCGCGCCAAGGTATTGGTCAACGGCCCGCAGGGCTATGTCTCGGCCAGTTGGTATCCGGACAAGGAAAGCGCGGCGCGCGTACCCACCTGGAACTACGCTGCCGCTGAACTGACCGGCGAACTGCACCGCTTCGACGACACGGCGGCATTGGCCCAGTTGCTGTCAAACACCAGCGACTTCTTCGAGGCCAGCGTCGGTCAGGACTGGCAGTTTGATGCCAGTCTGGACGATCACGCCCCATCGCTGCGCGCCATCGTAGGCTTCCGCCTGGACGTGCAGCAGATCCAGATCAAGCTGAAATTGAGCCAGAACCACCCGCAGGCAAACCAACTGGCAGTGATCGAGGCCTTGCAGGCCCTGGACACCGCCGATGCCCGCGAACTGGCGCAGTGGATGCAGCTGTATCGCAATGAGCATGGCGACCAGCCTGATGTCTGACCCGCGCACCGTTTCCCGCGACGCTGCCGTGCAAACGCGCAGCAGCGCCCTCCCCCTCAAGATCGCAAGGGAAGCTTCACCATGAAAGACATCCATAACCTGCTGCAGAAGAACCGCGAATGGGCGGACCGGATCGAGAAGGAAGACCCCGAGTTCTTCCAGCAACTGTCCAAGCAGCAGAGCCCCGAGTACCTGTGGATTGGCTGTTCCGATTCGCGCGTACCCGCCAACCAGATCATCGGCATGGCGCCGGGCGAGATCTTCGTCCACCGCAACATCGCCAACGTGGTGGTGCATACCGACCTGAACTGCCTGAGCGTGATCCAGTACGCCGTGGACCAGCTGAAGATCAAGCACATCCTGATCGTCGGCCATTACGGCTGCGGCGGCGTGCATGCAGCCTTGAACAAGGTGCGCGTTGGTCTGGCCGACAACTGGCTGCGCCACGTCGGTGATGTCGCCCAGAAGCACGACGACATCCTGTCGCAGATCGACGACCCGGAGCTGCGCCATGCGCGCCTGTGCGAGTTGAACGTGATCGAGCAGGTGGTCAACGCCTGCCGTTCGACCATCGTGCAGGACGCCTGGGCCCGCGGCCAGAAGCTGATGGTGCACGGCTGGGTCTACAGCCTGCGCGACGGCCGCGTCAGCGAGATGGGCATTGATGTGGGCTCGCCGGAGGAGTTGCAGCCGGCATATGAGAAGGCGTTGTCGTTTGTGCCGCGGAAGGGCAAAAGGCACTAACAGCCAACCTGCCGAAGCTAGGCTTCCTCCCCTCTCCCGCTCGCGGGGTGAGAGGAGCAGCTTGCGAACCACAGGTTCGCTGCTACTCGAACGCCCTTGAGCCAGCGCAAGGGCCGGGGCGCGGAGCGGGGGCTGGGGGTGAGGGCCTACCGCCCCAGCCAAGTCAAAACCCTGCCCTCATCCGCCCTTCGGGCACCTTCTCCCGCATGCGGGAGAAGGGACAGAGCAGAAGCCAGAGCAACAGCAACAGCAACAGCAAGAGCAACAGCAAGAGCAAGAGCAAGGCCAAAGCCGCAACAGCCCACCTCCCCAAACCCCCAGCCCACACCAAACAGGCCCCGCATGCTCCCCCTACCCCTCAACCTGCTCGGCTGGATCGAAGAACACCGCCATCTCCTGAAGCCGCCGGTCGGCAACAAGATGATCGAGAACGGTGACTTCATCGTCATGGTGGTTGCCGGCCCCAACAGCCGCAACGACTACCATTGGGATGAGGGCCCGGAATGGTTCTTCCAGCTCGAAGGCGAGATGGTGCTGCGGATACAGGAGGATGGCGCGGTGCGCGACATCCCGATCCGGGCCGGCGAGATCTTCCTGCTGCCGCCACGCGTGCCGCATTCGCCGCAGCGCATGCCCGGCTCGATCGGCCTGGTGGTCGAGCGCAAGCGCCTGGACCACGAGCTTGATGGCTTCATGTGGTTCTGCCAGCAATGCAATCACAAGATTTACGAAGAGTTCTTCCACCTGAAGAACATCGAAACCGATCTACCCAAGGTCTTCGATCGGTTCCATGCGTCGGTCGAACACCGTACCTGCAGCCAATGCGGGGCCGTGCATCCACTGCCAAAACCGGTCACGCCAGAAGCCTGAGTGGCCGGGCGCGGTTACACTGCGGATACATCCTCGACGTGCCCGCACCGATGAACGAAACGCTGTCACCCGCCCACGCCACCGCACTTGATGCTGCCGATCCGCTGCGCCACCTGCGCAGCCAGTTCCTGATACCGCAGCACCAAGGTGCCGATCAAACCTACTTCGTCGGCAATTCGCTGGGCCTGCAGCCACGCGGTGCGCAGGCGATGGTGCAGGAAGTGATGGATCAGTGGGGCCGCATCGCCGTCGAGGGCCACTTCACCGGGCCGACGCAGTGGTTGAGTTATCACCGTTTGGTGCGCGATTCCTTGGCCGGCGTGGTCGGTGCGCTGCCTCACGAGGTGGTGGCGATGAACACGCTGAGCGTGAACCTGCACCTGATGATGGTCAGCTTCTACCGTCCGAGCAGCCAGCGCCCGGCGATCCTGATGGAAGCAGGTGCTTTCCCGACCGACCGTCATGCGGTCGAGGCACAGATCCGCTTCCACGGCTTCAACCCGGCCACTGATCTGATCGAGGTGCAGCCGGACGAAGCCAACGGCACCATCTCGATGCAGGCCATCGAACAAGCCATCAGCGAACACGGCAAGCGCGTCGCACTGGTGCTGTGGCCGGGCGTGCAGTACCGCACCGGTCAGGTGTTCGATCTGGACGCGATCACCCGCCTCGCACGCGCGCAAGGCGCCAACATCGGCTTCGACCTGGCCCACTCGGTTGGCAACGTACCCTTGAACCTGCATGACGTCGCACCCGATTTCGCGGTGTGGTGCCACTACAAATACTTGAATGCCGGTCCGGGTGCGGTTGCCGGCGCATTCGTGCACGAACGCCATGCCAAGGACACCTCGTTGCCGCGCTTCGCCGGCTGGTGGGGCCACGAGCAGGCCACCCGCTTCCAGATGGCACCGGAGTTCGTGCCAGAACTGGGCGCCGAAGGCTGGCAGCTGAGCAATCCGCCAGTGCTTGGACTGGCCCCGCTACGCGCATCGCTGGCGCTGTATGACGAGGCAGGCATGGATGCGCTGCGCACAAAGTCACTGAAGCTCACCGGCTATCTGGAAACCATGGTGCGCGCACGCCTGGACCATGTACTGCAGATCATCACCCCTGCCGAGCCCGAGCGCCGTGGCTGCCAGTTGTCGCTGCGCGTGGCCGGTGGCCGCGCGCAGGGCCGTTCGCTGTTCGAGTACCTGCAATCGGTCGGCGTGCTCGGTGACTGGCGCGAGCCCGATGTCATCCGCATCTCGCCCACGCCCCTGTACAACCGCTACAGCGATGTCTACCGCTTCGTCGACGAAGTGGAAACCTGGGCTGGCGTCTGACCAACGGAATATTGTGAATTGAACACCCCCACCCCACGCAGCCTCACCCTGATCGGCGCCGGCCTGGCCGGCTCCCTGCTTGCCATCCTGCTGTCGCGGCAGGGCTGGAAAATCACGATCTACGAACGTCGCGGCGACCCGCGCATCGCTGACTACGAGTCCGGCCGCTCCATCAACCTGGCGTTGGCCGAACGCGGCCGCAATGCCTTGCGTCAGGCTGGCGTCGAGGACGAGGTGATGGCCAAGGCGGTGATGATGCGCGGGCGCATGGTGCATCCGCGCGAAGGTGAGCCCGACCTGCAACGTTACGGCCGCGATGACAGTGAGGTGATCTGGTCAGTACACCGCAAGGACCTCAATACCACCTTGCTGCAGCTGGCCGAGGAAGCCGGTGCGACGGTGCATTTCCACCGCCGCCTGCATACCGTGGACTTCGATGCCGGCTATGCACGCTTCATTGATGACCGCGACGACCAGCCGCACGACATCCACTTCAACACGCCGCTGATCGGTGCCGATGGTGCTGGCTCGGCGCTGCGTGCGGCAATGAACCGCAAGCTGCCGCTGGGCGAGCGCATCGAGTTCCTTGATCATTCGTACAAGGAACTGGAGATCCCGCCGGCCGCAGATGGCAGCTTCCAGATCGAAGCCAATGCCCTGCACATCTGGCCGCGCGGCAACTACATGTGCATCGCCCTGCCCAATGACGAAGGCACCTTCACCGTCACCCTGTTCCTGCCCAATGAAGGCGAGCCCAGCTTCGCAACGGTGCGCAACGGTGCCGAAGCGGAAGCCTTGTTCCAACGCGACTTCGCTGATGCGCTGCCGTTGATACCAGACCTGCGCGCCCACTGGGAGCAGCATCCGCCCGGCCTGCTCGGCACGCTGTACCTGGAGCGCTGGCATCAGCGTGGCAAGGCGGTGCTGATCGGCGACGCCGCGCATGCGATGGTGCCATTCCACGGCCAGGGCATGAACTGCGCCTTCGAAGACTGCGTGGTGCTGGCGCGCTGCCTGGCCGAGCATCCCGGCACCGAAGAAGCCTTCGCCGCATTTGAAGCCGAGCGCAAACCCAACGCCGCCGCCATCCAGCAGATGGCCCTGGACAACTATCTGGAGATGCGCGACCGCGTCGCCGACCCAAGCTACCTGCTGCAGCGCGAGCTGGAGCAGGCCCTGCAGGCACGCTGGCCAACCCGTTTCGTGCCGCATTACACGATGGTCACCTTCCTGCACACGCCGTATGCGATTGCCTTGGAGCGTACCCGCCTGCAGCAGACCATTCTTGCCGACGCCACCGCCGGTCATGATTCGTTGGACAACATCGATTGGGCCGCTTTGGAGCGGGTTGTCCACGACCGTCTGCCGGTACTGGAAGGAGCGCACTGATGGCCGAGAGCTTCCTGTTCTACGACCTGGAAACCTTTGGCCAGGACCCGCGCCGTACCCGCATCGCCCAGTTCGCTGCGGTGCGCACCGATGCCAACCTGAAGGTCATCGACGAGCCGGTCAGCTTCTACGTCAAGCCGGCCGACGACCTGCTGCCCTCGCCGATTGCCACGCTGATCACCGGCATCACCCCGCAGCATGCGTTGGCTGAAGGTGTCAGCGAGGCCGAGGCCTTCGCCCGCATCAACGAGTTGATGAGTAATCCGCAGACCTGCACGCTTGGCTACAACACGCTGCGCTTCGATGATGAGTTCGTGCGTTACGGCCTGTTCCGCAACTTCCACGATCCCTATGAGCGCGAGTGGCGCAGCGGCAACTCGCGCTGGGACCTGCTCGACATGCTGCGGCTTGTGCACGCACTGCGCCCGGATGGCATCAACTGGCCCAAGCGCGAAGACGGCGCCACCTCGTTCAAGCTCGAACATCTGGCGCTGGCCAATGACGTGCGCGAAGGCGACGCCCACGAGGCGCTGTCCGACGTCTACGCCACCATCGGCATGGCGCGGCGCTTCCGTGAGGCGCAGCCGCGCATGTGGGACTACGCACTGCGCCTGCGCGACAAGCGCTACGTCGGCAGCCTGCTCGACGTGGTGGCGATGGAGCCGGTGCTGCACATCTCCATGCGCTACCCGGCCAGCCGCCTGTGCGCGGCACCGGTGTTGCCGCTGGCGGTACATCCGACCATCAACAACCGGGTGATCGTGTTCGATCTCGACGGCGACATCGATGACCTGCTGGAAATACCCGCCGAAGTGATCGCCCAGCGCCTGTACCTGCGCGCCAGCGAACTGCCCGA
>Ga0256901_1000501_pt1 | contig 22180 bp, 18 predicted proteins | sample MC6MC0689MT_FD_190200 | JGI IMG/M metagenome (GOLD analysis project Ga0256901, IMG submission 190200) | Metatranscriptome of enriched soil aggregate microbial communities from Iowa State University, Ames, United States - MC6-MC0689-MT... | ecosystem: Environmental > Terrestrial > Soil >... | reverse complement strand
TGCGTTTTGAATTGGAAGTTGATGGCCATATAGCATTCATCGATTACGAAGAAGCGGATAATATCATCAAACTCATTCATACCGAAAGCCCTGAAGCATTGGCTGGCAGAGGTTCGGCAACAGCTTTAATTGAAAAGACACTAGTGTATCTTGAAGAAAATAAGTACCAACTCGTTCCATTGTGTCCATTGGTATTTGCTTACGTTAAAAGACATCCAGAATGGAAGAGACTGGTGCCTAGTAAATATTTGAGGTTGTTTGATAGATAGGCGCAATTTTAAATGAGGCTACGAGTTCCGCAAATTTGTAAAACAGACTTGTAAAGACCAAGCTGTCGCTATTTTACATTTTCAACGCTATCCTTTTTCTGGTGTTCTACATTTGAAATGTCGAACCAACTATCCTCGAATTTGCAATCCGCATTCAAAGCTCAAAACAACCTAAATGCTAAAGGCATTTAAAGGAGAAAGCATGATAAAATATCACCTGCTAATAAATGCTTATTTGATATATTTTTTGTGACATTTCTCACTTTTACGCCGAAATTTGCTTAAATACAATGCAAGCATAATATTTATACCGAATACCGTTTTCATATTTGGTCTACGCTTTACATTTTATCAACCACCTAAAAAGCCATTAATAGATATTAAATTCTGATTTAATATTAAATAACAAAATTAAATACTTAAAAAATTATTTTCCTTTTTCTGTTGCTATTTTTTGAACCAAATACTAAATTGGTATTTATAAAACAACGAGATAATTAAGCCCTAATTCACATGAATTTAATTGTAGCAAATAACAGTATTAACCAAGTCAATTTGACTTTGGTACTACTATTTAATGTACTGCTGCTAAAACAGTGTAAGGGTTCGTCATAAAATATTGAGTAACATCAAAAAAAGCGTCCCTTTCTAAAAAACTGGGGCGCTTTTTTAAAACAAGACAAAACCGTCATGATTTTAAAGAAATCATGATAAGCTTCATCACCATTGAAGACCTAAAAAAGATGAAAATGAATTATTATAATTCGAACACGGTAATTTATCTAGATGGCCAATTTGTAAAAGCCGCAGAAGCAAAGACTGACTTGTATGGTCAATCCTTACACTATGGTTTTGCAGCTTTCGAAGGCATTAGGGCTTATAAGACCCATAATGCGACTCGCATTTTTAAGGCCAGAGAACACTACGAACGGTTAAAACGCTCTTGCGAATTAACTGGTATTCCATTTAAATGGAACATCGAAGACTTGATTAGGCAAACTTACAAACTGCTCGAACTAAATAATTTAAAAGATGCTTATATCCGCCCTTTGGTATTTAGTAAGCCGCAAATGACCTTGGTTGCTCCCGAAAAGGTGTCTATCATGTTATGTGCTTGGGAATGGGCTGCTTACCTTGGCGACAGACAGTTAAAAGTTTGCGTATCTCCTTTTGAGCGTCCTAACCCTAAATCAACACACATCGAAGCAAAGATTAGCGGCAACTACGTGAACTCAATTTTGGCTACATCAGACGCTAAAAACAAAGGTTTTGACGAAGCATTATTATTGGATGCCACCGGCAAAGTAGCCGAAGCACCTGGAGCAAACATCTTTGTTGAGAAAAATGGCAAGCTATATACGCCGGCAAAAGGAAATATCTTACCAGGCATTACCAGAGCGACAATTATTGAGCTTTGCCGAGTATTAGATATCGAAGTGGTTGAAAAAGAAATTGATTTAGATTTTCTAAAGGATGCGGATAGCGCTTTTTTCTGCGGAACGGCAGTTGAGGTAGCAGGCATACATACTATTGATGATATTGTATTCAGACAAAGGTGGAGAGATAGCATTGGCGCTACTTTACAAAGAGCGTATAAAAACTTAGTGTTAGAGAAAGTGAACTACGAGGTCATCATTTAGGATTTCTTCGTCTGGTAATTTGTTAGTATGTTTGGGTTCGAAGCAATAAAACATGCAATTGAACACAGTCATTATTAACAACATTATCATTATTCCTCAACTGGGGGAAGGCAATCGTTGTATATAATGAAAAGATACTATAGCGAAACCGCCTCCCAAAAAGAGGCGGTTTTTTTTTGACTTGAACAGAACAACAAATATATAATGGAATTAAACAAATACAGTAAGACTTTTACGCAAGATCCGACACAACCAGCTGCACAAGCCATGCTTTATGGAATTGGCTTGACAGATGCCGACATGGCCAAAGCCCAAGTGGGGATTGCAAGTATGGGCTATGATGGCAACACCTGTAACATGCACTTGAACGACTTAGCTCAAGTAGTAAAAAAAGGTGTCTGGAACAATGATTTGGTAGGTCTTACTTTTAATACCATTGGTGTAAGTGATGGCATGAGCAACGGAACTGAAGGTATGCGCTACTCTTTGGTTAGCCGTGATGTAATTGCAGATAGCATTGAAACGATTTGTGGTGGACAATACTATGATGGCGTAATTTCTATCCCAGGTTGTGATAAAAATATGCCTGGTGCTATCATGGCGATGGCTCGATTAGATCGCCCTTCAATTATGGTTTATGGCGGCACTATTGCTCCAGGCCATTACAAAGGTGAGGAGTTAAATATTGTTTCTGCTTTTGAAGCCTTAGGTCAAAAAATCTGTGGTAATTTATCAGAAGATGATTATCAAGGCATCATTAAACATACTTGCCCTGGTGCAGGTGCTTGTGGAGGTATGTATACCGCAAACACGATGGCGTCTGCTATTGAAGCTTTGGGCATGAGTTTACCTTATTCATCATCTAACCCCGCCATTAGCGAGGAGAAAAAAGAAGAGTGTTTAGCAGCAGGTAAATACATCAAAATCCTTTTAGAAAAAGATATTAAACCTTCGGATATCATGACGCGTAAGGCGTTTGAAAATGCCATTCGCTCTATCATCATTTTAGGAGGAAGTACCAATGCCGTATTGCATTTTATAGCCATGGGTAAAGCTATTGGCGTAGAAATTACACAAGATGATTTCCAACGCATGAGCGATATCACTCCTGTATTAGCTGATTTTAAACCAAGTGGCAAATACTTAATGCAAGATTTACATCAGTATGGCGGTGTGCCAGCGGTGTTAAAATATTTGTTAAACGAAGGTTTATTACATGGCGATTGCTTAACGGTTACCGGACAAACTGTGGCGGAGAACTTGAAAGATGTAAAATCGATCATGGACTACAACCAACCAATTATAAAAAAACTGAGCGAGCCGATTAAAGCTACTGGTCACTTACAAATTTTGTATGGCAACTTAGCGGAAAAGGGTTCTGTAGCTAAAATCTCTGGTAAAGAAGGTGAAAGATTTGAAGGCCCAGCTCGTGTATTTGATGGCGAAAAAGATTTAGTAGCTGGAATTTCGTCAGGAAGAATTAAACCAGGCGATGTGGTAGTTATTAAAAACGAAGGTCCTGTTGGTGCTCCAGGGATGCCAGAAATGTTGAAACCAACTTCGTTAATTATTGGCGCTGGTTTGGGTAAATCAATTGCTTTAATTACAGACGGTCGTTTTTCTGGCGGCACACACGGTTTTGTGGTTGGCCACATTACACCAGAAGCTTACAAAGGCGGTTTAATTGGCTTAGTAGAAGATGATGATATCATTGAAATTGATGCCGTTAACAATAAGATTACTTTAAAAGTAAGCGATGAAGTAATTGCAGCACGTAGAGCAAACTGGCAACAACCAGCATTGAAAGTAACCAAAGGCGTGTTGTATAAATATGCCAAAACCGTATCAGATGCGGCTGGCGGTTGTGTAACCGATGAAATGTAAACAATTAACCTAAACAAAAAAATTCCATCCACAAAATATAGAACTATGGAAACCTTACAAGATACAGCCACGAAAAAGGTAACAACAAGCTCCCCTACATTTAAAGGTTCGGGCTCGCAAATGTTGTTAAATGCACTTATTGAGGAGGGCGTAAGCACCATTTTTGGCTATCCAGGCGGTGCAATTATGCCTATTTACGATGCGCTTTACGATTATGCAGACAAACTTGAGCATATTTTGGTACGCCACGAACAAGGTGGTATCCATGCTGCGCAAGGTTATGCCCGCACAAGCGGCAAAGTTGGTGTATGTTTTGCGACTAGTGGTCCAGGTGCAACCAACTTGGTAACTGGCTTAGCCGACGCACAAATTGACAGTACACCTTTAGTTTGTATCACTGGACAAGTATTTGCACACCTTTTAGGTACAGATGCTTTCCAAGAAACTGATGTAATTAACATCACTACGCCAGTAACCAAATGGAACTACCAAATTACTGACGCGAAAGAAATCCCTGAAGTATTGGCGAAAGCATTTTACATTGCAAAAAGCGGTAGACCAGGACCTGTATTAATTGACATCACAAAAAATGCCCAACTACAGATTGAGGAGTTTGAAGCTTACGTAAAATGTAACCACATCCGCAGCTATAGACCTAAACCTAAAGTTAGAGTAGAATTTATTGAACAGGCAGCAAAGCTGATTAACGAAGCCAAAAAACCATTTGTATTATTTGGTCAGGGAGTAATTTTAGGAACTGCAGAGCAAGAGTTTAAAACATTTATTGAGAAAACTGGTATTCCTGCGGCTTGGACAATTATGGGCGAAGGTGCTATCCCGACCGACCACCCTTTAAATGTAGGTATGTTGGGGATGCACGGTAATTACGGACCAAACGTTTTAACCAACGAATGCGATGTTTTAATTGCTATTGGGATGCGTTTCGATGACCGTGTAACTGGTCGTTTAGATAAATATGCAAAGCAGGCTAAGGTGGTTCATTTAGATATTGACCCTGCCGAAATTGATAAAAACGTTAAAGCTGAAGTTGGCGTTTGGGGCGATTGTAAAGAAACGCTGCCAATTTTAACCAACTTGGTAAAAGAAAACAAACATGAAGCTTGGGTTGCTCAATTTAGAGATTACAACCAACAAGAGATTGACCAAGTCATTACACCAGAGTTGTATCCTAGCGGTGAAGAGATGACCATGGGCGAAGTGCTAAGAAACATCAACGAAATTTGTGGTGGCGACGCGGTAATTGTAACTGATGTTGGTCAGCACCAAATGGTGGCTTGCCGTTACGCTAAATTTAACCATACCCGTAGCAATGTAACTTCTGGTGGTTTAGGCACCATGGGCTTTGGTTTACCTGCTGCTATTGGCGCCAAATACGGTGCACCAGATAAAACGGTTATTGCCATTATTGGTGATGGTGGTTTCCAAATGACGCCGCAAGAATTGGGTACCATTATGCAATTTGGTGCAGCGGTTAAGATTTTAATTTTAAACAATCGTTTCTTGGGAATGGTACGTCAGTGGCAACAGTTGTTCCACGATAAGCGCTATTCGTTTGTAAACATTACCAGCCCAGATTTTGTGGCTTTAGCGAAAGCTTATTACATAGCAGCCGACAAAGTTGACGAGCGTGCAAACTTGAGAACAGCGTTAGAAACCATGATTAACCACGAAGGTTCTTACCTATTGGAAGTAATGGTGGGCAGAGAGAACAATGTTTTCCCAATGGTTCCGCAAGGAATGAGCGTAAGTGAAATTAGATTGAAATAATTAAGATAAAAGAGCAAAGAGCAAGGAATAAAGATTAAAAGTATAGATGTTATGCCTTTGATCCTTGCTCCTTCAACCTTAATCCAAGAAAAATGAGTACCAACGACACCATAAAATACATTGAAAGCCAACCCGACTACGAGGGCAAGCAGGATTTCACGATTACAGTTTATGCGGAGAACCGTATTGGTTTGCTTAACCGTATCGCCATTATCTTTTCTAAAAGGAAAATAAATATTGAGAGTTTAAACACTTCTCCGTCGGAGATTGAAGGCATACACCGTTTTACTATTTTGATTAACGAAGGTTATGAGGTAGTGAGAAAGTTAGCCCGTCAGATTGAGAAACAGGTGGAAGTTTTGAAAGTATATTTCAATACTGACAGCGAAGTGATTTGGCAAGAATTGGCACTTTACAAAGTATCTACCGAAGAAATTACGGAAAAGGTAACTGTAGAGCGTTTGTTGAGACAATACGGCGCAACGGCGGTAGTGATCCGTAAAGATTATACTGTTTTTGCGGTAACTGGCCACAAAGAAGAAACTGATGCTTTGGTGAAAGCGCTTGAACCTTATGAGCTGATTGAATTCGTTCGTTCGGCAAGGGTAGCAATTATTAAAGACAGTGCTGGTTTCCATGAGAAGTTGAAAGAGTTTGAAGCGGAAGAGCCAGGCGAAGAGTTAGTAGAAAATGAGTTCTTAGAAAAAGGAGATAAGATTTTTACGATGTAAGAAGAAGTTGTAAGTTTTAGGTATTACGTTGTACGTTGCTGTACAAGACGTATAACTTAAAACGTATAACCTACAACCGTTAAAATCTAAACCCGATTGAAGCGGAAATATCCCGATTTTTCATCGGGAATTAGAGTGAAAAGCGGGAAGACAATAACCGAAGAGCAAAGAACCTTGATTTACAATAAATTAGAGCAAGGATTAAAGAGCAAAGAATAAAGACAAATAGTATAGAAATCGGTGAAATTAAACCGAATAAAAAATTAACCAATAAAACAATAAATCAGCGGATATGCAAAATGTGTATCACAAAAACTAAATAGAACAATGGCAAATTATTTTAACACATTACCACTTAGAGAAAGATTGAACCAATTAGGCGTATGCGATTTCATGGCTAACGATGAGTTTTTGGATGGCGTAAATGCTTTAAAAGGTAAAAAATTGGTAATTGTAGGTTGTGGCGCTCAGGGCTTAAACCAAGGTTTAAACTTGAGAGACAGCGGTTTGGACGTATCATACGCATTGCGTAAAGAGGCTATCGAGCAAAAAAGAGATAGCTGGAAAAATGCTACCGACAACAATTTTAATGTAGGTACTTACGAAGAACTAATCCCTAATGCTGATGTGGTAATTAACCTTACGCCAGATAAACAACATACTGCTGTAGTTAATGCGGTAATGCCGTTAATGAAACAAGGTTCTACCTTACTTTACTCTCACGGTTTTAACATTGTGGAAGAAGGCATGCAAATCCGTAAAGACATTACTGTAATTATGGTAGCGCCTAAATGCCCTGGTTCTGAGGTTAGAGCTGAGTATTTAAGAGGTTTTGGTGTACCTACGCTAATTGCTGTTCACCCAGAAAACGACCCTGAAGGTAAAGGTTTGGCACAGGCTAAGGCTTACTGCGTGGGTACTGGTGGCCACAGAGCTGGTGTGTTAAAATCTTCTTTTGTGGCTGAGGTTAAATCTGATTTAATGGGCGAGCAAACGATTTTATGTGGTTTGTTGCAAACAGGTTCTATCCTTTCTTTCGATAAAATGGTGGAAAAAGGAATTGATGCTGGTTACGCTTCTAAATTGGTACAATACGGTGTTGAGGTAATTACTGAAGCTTTGAAACATGGTGGTGTAAGCGGTATGATGGACCGTTTGAGCAATGTGGCTAAAGTGAAAGCTTTCAAAATTTCTGAGGAATTGAAAGATATTATGCGCCCGTTGTTCCAAAAGCACCAAGACGATATCATGAGTGGCGAATTCTCAAGCACCATGATGGCTGACTGGGCTAATGGAGATGTGAACCTATTGAAATGGAGAGCTGAAACTGGCGAAACTGCCTTTGAAAAAACGCCTGCTGGTGATGTAAAAATTGGCGAGCAAGAATATTTCGACAACTATACCTTAATGGTTGCTTTTGTAAGAGCTGGTGTAGAATTGGCTTTCGAAACGATGGTTGAAGCTGGTATTAAACCAGAAAGCGCTTACTACGAAAGTTTACACGAAACTCCGCTAATTGCAAACACGATTGCTCGTAAGAAATTGTTCGAAATGAACCGTGTAATTTCTGATACTGCTGAGTATGGTTGTTATTTATTTGACCAAGCTTGTAAGCCTTTGTTAACTGATTTCATGAAAACTGTGGATACTGATTTAGTGGGTAAAAACTTTAATGAAGGTAAAGATGGTTCTGTAGATAATGCTGAATTAGTAGCTATTAACGAGATTTTACGCGACCACCAAGTTGAGGTTATTGGTAGAAAATTGCGTAAAGCAATGACTGCCATGAAGTCGATTAAAACAGCATAAAAATTAAAAAAGAATGTCATCCTGAGCTTGTCGAAGGAATTCTTTTCTAATTTTACAGAAAAGTCTTCGACATGCCCAGACTGGCAAACTAACTAAAAATAATTTATAAAGATGGCGAAAACATTAGTAGAAAAAATATGGGATGCTCACGTAGTAAAGCGTGAAGAAGGCTTTCCTGATATTTTGTACATTGATACGCATTTAATTCACGAGGTTACTTCGCCTCAGGCATTTGATGGTTTAAGAAAGCGTGGTTTGAAGCTTTTCCGTCCGCAGCAAACTGTGGCCACGGCAGACCATAACGTGCCTACGCTAGACCAACATTTGCCAATTAAAGAAGAACTTTCTAGATATCAGGTAGATATGCTAACCAAAAACTGTGCTGAATTTGGCGTAGAACTTTATGGTTTAGGTCACCGTTATCAAGGTATTGTACACGTTATTGGCCCAGAGTTGGGTATTACCCTACCGGGAAAAACAATGGTTTGTGGCGATAGCCATACGTCTACGCATGGTGCTTTTGGCGCTATTGCTTTTGGTATTGGTACTTCGCAGGTGGAACAAGTTTTTGCAACACAATGTTTGCAACAATCGAAGCCTAAAACCATGAAGATTGAAGTAAATGGCGAGTTGGGTAAAGGCGTAGGTGCGAAAGACATTATTCTTTACATCATCGCTAAAATTTCGGCTGCTGGCGGCACCGGTTATTTCGTAGAATTTGCTGGTTCAGCTATCCGTTCTTTAAGCATGGAAGCCCGTATGACGGTTTGCAACATGAGTATCGAAATGGGTGCTCGTGGTGGCTTAATTGCACCCGACGAAACTACTTTCGAATATATTAAAGGTCGTGAGTTTGCACCAAAAGGTGAAAAATGGGAGGAGGCTTTAGCCTATTGGAAAACTTTGTACAGCGATGCTGATGCAAAATTTGACAGCGTGTTAACTTTCGATGCTGCTGACATTGCACCAATGATTACTTACGGAACAAATCCGGGTATGGGTATTGGTATTGATGATAAAATTCCAGCAACTTCAGCGCAGCCTAGCAGCGAGCAGTTGTCTTATCAAAAAGCACTAGACTACATGGGCTTTGACGACGATGCTTCATTGATTGGCAAACCGATAGATTATGTATTTATTGGTAGCTGCACTAATTCTCGTATCGAGGATTTACGTGAAGTGGCATCTTTTGTAAAAGGCAAGCAGAAAGCTGCTGATGTGGAAGTTTGGATTGTTCCTGGTTCGAAACAAGTAGAAGCGCAAGCTATTGCAGAAGGTTTAGATAAGATTTTTGAAAGCGCAGGTTTCCAATTACGTGAGCCTGGTTGTTCGGCTTGTTTAGGGATGAACGAAGATAAAATTCCAGCAGGGAAATATTGTGTGTCGACATCAAACAGAAATTTTGAAGGTAGACAAGGTCCAAATGCAAGAACTTTATTGGTAAGTCCGTTAACCGCAGCAGCGGCGGCAGTTACGGGTAAAATTACCGATGTAAGGGAGTTGTTGGAAGAGGCTTAAGTGATTAAAGAACAAGGAGGAAGGAACGAAGATGACCACTCCTTTTTCTAAAAAACCAAACAACTAAACAACAAGAAAAGATATGATTTTAGAAGTTGCCATATTAAATGTAATCCCAAACCTGACGACAGAATTTGAGGCCGCCTTTGCAAAAGCGGAAAAAATTATCGCCAGCATGAAAGGTTATATTTCGCACCAACTTCAAAAATGTATAGAAGAACCTGCCAAGTACATCTTATTGGTGAATTGGACGGATTTGGAAGCACACACGGTAGGTTTTAGAGGCTCGGAAGAATATCAAGAATGGACAGCTTTATTACATCATTTTTATGAGCCATTTCCAACGGTAGAACACTTTGAGATGGTAGAAGGATAAAGGAATAAAGAACAAGGATTAAGGAGTAAAGAGGAAAAACTAACGAACGAAAAAACTAAAAAACTAGCATTATGCCAGAAATACATTGGGACAGTCAACTTTATAACGAGCAACATCGCTTTGTATCAGATTACGGAGCTGATGTTTTACAGTGGTTAGCGCCAAAATCAGGTGAATCTATTTTAGATGTAGGTTGCGGTACTGGCGATTTAGCGGCAAAAATACAAGAAGCTGGAGCGAAAGTTTTAGGTGTAGATGCATCTGCCGACATGGTAGAATTGGCGAAAAAGCAATATCCAACTATCCAATTCGAGCAAAAAGATGCAGCTAATTTAGATTACAACCGTGAATTTGATGCTGTATTTAGCAACGCTACTTTCCATTGGATAGAAAATCAAAGAGGACTGTTAAAAGGCATTTACAAAAGTTTGGTGCATGGTGGTCGTTTAGTAGCTGAGTTTGGTGGCAAGGGAAATATCAAATCCATTGTAGATGCAATTGAAACCGCAGCTAAGCAGTTAGGTTTTTCACACAGAGTGATTTCAAACTTTTGGTTCTTCCCTTCTATTAGTCATTATGCTACTTTGTTAGAATCAACAGGTTTCGAAACAGAACAAATGTGGCTGTTCGACAGGCCAACTAAACTAGTTGGTGAAGATGGAATGCTGAAATGGATTAATCAGTTTGCGCAACACGCTTTTGTAAACCTAGATGAAGAAGAAGCTAAAGCGGTAACAGATTTAGCAGTAAATATCTTAAAGCCTACTCATTTTAAAAATGGCGAATGGACAGCAGATTATAGAAGATTGAGGATAAAAGCAATTAAAAAGTAATAAGTTTTAGGTTATAAGTTGTAAGTCAAACAAACCAAAAAACGAAAAAACTATATAAATGAAAAAATTCGAAAAATTAACTTCGGCGGTAGTGCCGGTAAATATAGAAAACGTTGACACGGACCAAATCATCCCAGCTAGGTTTTTAAAAGCAACCACCAGAGAAGGTTTTGGCGAAAATTTGTTCCGCGACTGGCGTTTTGATAGTGATAATCAACCTAAAGCCGACTTCCCATTGAATAACCCAATTTACAGTGGTAAGATTTTGGTTGCAGGTAAGAACTTTGGTTGTGGTAGCAGTCGTGAGCATGCGGCGTGGGCCATACAAGACCACGGTTTCGATGTCGTAATTAGCAGTTTTTTTGCTGATATCTTTAAAGGAAATGCATTAAACAATGGCTTGTTACCTATCCAAGTAAGCGATGCTTTCTTGGCAGAAATATTTAACGAAGTAGAAAAAGATACCAAAAGCACATTGACAGTAGATTTAGAAGCACAAACAGTAATCATAGATGCTACTTGCAGTTCAGAAAATTTTGAGATTAATCCTTACAAAAAATCATGCTTAATTAACGGTTACGATGATATCGACTTTGTTCGTAGTCAAACAGCGCTAATCGAAAAATTTGAAGAGAATAAGGTTTTTAAATTTTATTAAAACGCGTTTCGTCATTGCGAGGAAGAATGACGAAGCAATCTTACAACTATACCGAAGCTTTAAGATTGCTTCGTTCCTCGCAATGACGGCAAAAAAAGGAAATAATGAGTAATCCAATAGTTCAAATCTCTAAATTCAGTTTAAAATACGGCAACAAAGCGGTGTTAACAGACTTGGACTGGACTATCTCTGAAGGAGAAAACTGGTTATTAACTGGTGCTAGTGGTAGCGGAAAAACAGCTTTGCTTAAAGCCATTGCAGGTTTAGAGAAAAGCACTGAGGATATTGTCGTCGTCTTTGACAAGACTAGCGAAACAAAACCCGTCTGCCAATACATTGCCCAATGGTATCAATTTAAAAACAAAGAGGGTGTCGCTAACTTTTATTATCAGCAACGCTACAACGTACAACAAGTACAGGATACCTTAACCGTAAATGCAGAATTATCGCATTATGGCAAAGAAAATAACCTATCCTTACCAAAAGTAGAACCCATCTTAAATTCTCTGGGTTTTGCCGCCCTCCGAAATGCCCAACTGATAGAATTATCAAGTGGCGAACACAAAAAGTTGCAATTGGTTAAAGCCTTATGGTCAAAACCACAGTTGTTGCTATTAGACCAACCATACACAGGTTTAGATATTCAATCTCGCCAAAATCTAAATAATTTACTGGATGATGTCACCAACGATGGTGTTCAAATCATCCTGGTAAGTAACGAAACTGAAATTCCAGCTTGTATCAATAGGTATGGTGAAATAGTGGATGGACAACTGACGGAGAATTTTGCCTTTTCGTCAAAAAGTTCAATAGCATTAGAAGAAAAGGATATTCCTGAATTTTTACACGAAGCACCAACCTCAAGCAGTGAAACGTTAATCAAAATGGTTGATGTGAACATCAGCTATGGCGAAAAACAGGTACTTAAAAATGTAAGTTGGGAAATTAAAGCTGGCGAAAAGTGGTTATTACAAGGCCATAATGGTTCTGGTAAATCAACTTTGTTGAGCTTAATTAATGGCGACCATCCGCAAGCTTATGCCAACGAGATTTACCTTTTTGGCAACAAACGTGGTTCGGGCGAAAGCATTTGGGATATCAAACAGCACATCGGTTTAATCTCTCCAGAATTACATTGGTATTTCGATTTCAATGCGACGGTTTGGCAAAGTATCGCCTCTGGCTTTTTCGATAGTATCGGACTATATAAAGAAATTGGCTGGCACAAACGTACACAGGTTGACGAATTGATTGAATACTTTGGCTTGACAGCAAATAAAAACGATTTGTTAGCACACTTGCCATTAGGCAAACAACGCTTGGTATTATTGGCAAGAACGGTCATTAAAAATCCAGAGTTGCTAGTTCTGGATGAACCTTGCCAAGGCTTAGATGCACACCAGACTTTACAATTTAACACTTTGATTGATGGTTTGTGCACTACCAGTAGAACATTGATTTACGTATCGCACAGCGATGACCAACTACCTAAAAACTTAACCCACCAGTTATTGCTGAGCAAGGGAGAAGTGATACAAAACTTGATTTATAAACCAAAAGTAGAAAAAGAAGAATTAGAAATCGTAATTTAAAATTGTACATCATAACCGTCATTTCGACCGTAGGGATAAATCTAGCATCTGACGATTAAGCGCTAGATTTCTCCTCGTTCCTAGTTCGAAATGACGACCGACTATTCCAAATCCAGACAAAGAGAATACGCCTAAAAATGAAATAAGAAGATTGACCCAATGATAAGCAAACCGACAAAATATTTAGTAATTATTCTAACAAGCTTCTTGTTCTTGTGGGGCTGTGAGGAATTTTTCAGAAGAAAGATCGGAGGTTTCGCTGGAAGTTATCCTTTTGTAGAATATTGGGATCTTAAAGCAAGCGAAGAAGAAGTTATTAGTGCTATTGAAGAACTTGGTAAAATAGACCCAAATTTTCATGTTGAATTCATTTCAAAACGAGATACTGGCTATATATGGTCATCGCATGAAATGATAGAGTATTCAATAAAACTTCGGACAGATTCGCTAATTCCATTGCCTGAAAAAAATTATAATAATTACAATTACGACTATTGGCGCCATGTGAACTTATATTATCCAGATACACAAGAAACTGTTTATACTTGGACACGACCAAGTTCAGATACGACATTGACAACATTTGCTTTTGTAAGTCTTGGTAAGACTAGAAATATATCGGAACGTAAACTAATAAATCGTGATTTTTGGTATTTGGAGAATAAAAAGCAGATAAAAAAATTTAAAACGGCCTTTGTTGACAAAATACAAGAACATATTGATAAGAAAAGGTAGGCTGTAACCCATTACGCCTAAAAAACGCATACAATGAAAAAACATATATTAGTAATACCTGGAGACGGCATTGGCCAAGAAGTAACCCAATGTGGAAAAGCAGCATTGGCGCAAATTGCAAAAAATTTCGGTCACGAATTTACCTTTGATGAAGCTTTAATGGGCCATGCGGCTATTGAAGTAACTGGTAATCCCCTACCTGACGAAACCCTAGAAAAAGCCCGCAAAAGCGATGCAATTTTGTTTGGTGCCATTGGTCATGCCATGTACGACAACGACCCTTCGCTAAAAGTTAGACCAGAGCAAGGTTTGCTAAAAATTAGAAAGGAACTGGGTTTATATGCTAATCTACGTCCTATCTTATTGTTCGATGAGTTGTTGGAAGCTTCTAGCATTAAAGCGCACATCTTACAAGGCACTGATATTTTATTCTTCAGAGAATTAACTGGTGATGTTTACTTTGGCGAGAAAAACCGTTCAGAGGATAGAAATACCGCTTCAGATTTGATGATTTACCACAGATACGAAGTAGAACGCATTGCACACAAAGCTTACCAAGCGGCACAACAACGTAGCAAAAGATTGTGCTCAGTAGATAAAGCAAATGTTTTGGAAAGCTCTCGCTTATGGCGTGAAACGGTGCAAGAAATTGCCAAACAATATCCAGACGTAGAAACGGAGCACATGTTTATTGACAACGCAGCCATGCAGTTGATTAAAAATCCGAAGAAATTTGATGTGGTATTAACCGCTAATCTTTTTGGTGATATTCTTACCGACGAAGCTTCGCAAATTGCAGGCTCAATGGGAATGTTAGCTTCTGCTTCTGTTGGCGATGGCGTAGGTTTCTACGAGCCAATCCACGGTTCGGCACACGACATTGCTGGCAAAAACTTAGCAAATCCATTGGCTTCTATCCTATCTGCAGCACTGATGCTAGAAATTAGCTTCGGTTTACTTGAAGAGGCAAAAGCTTTGGTAAATGCAGTCGACAAAGCATTAAAAGATGGCTACAGAACTGGCGATATCGCCGACAATAATACTGACACCGCTAAAGTGTTGGGCACCCAAGAAATGGGAGAAAAAGTTTTGAGTTTAATAAAGTAAAAAGGTAAAAGTAAAAATTAAAAAAGTTAGAAACCTAGAGTAAAGAAGTAAGCGGGCTTTTGCCTTTTGAATTTTTACTTTTTAATTTAAGTATTATGTTACACGACCCAAATAGAGTACACATTTTTGACACCACCTTGCGTGACGGCGAGCAGGTGCCAGGCTGCCAGTTGAGCACTCCTCAAAAAGTTGAAATCGCAAAATCGTTGGAACTACTAGGCGTAGATGTTATTGAAGCTGGCTTCCCTGTTTCTAGTCCTGGTGACTTTAACAGCGTAATTGAGCTTTCTAAAGCAGTTAACGACCCAATTATTTGTGCGCTAACCAGAGCAAATAAAAACGATATCGATGTGGCTGCCGATGCTTTGCGTTATGCAAAAAGACCTCGTATCCATACGGGTATTGGTGCTTCTGATATGCACATTAAAACGAAATTTAACAGTACTAGAGAAGAAATTTTAGAACGTGCCGTTGAAGCGGTAAAATATGCTAAAAAATATGTGGAGGATGTTGAGTTTTACGCAGAAGATGCCGGTAGAGCTGATATCGAGTATTTAGCAAAAATGATTGAAGCGGTAATTGCTGCCGGTGCTACCGTAGTAAACATTCCAGATACGAATGGTTATTGCTTGCCAGACCAATACGGTTCTAAAATTTTGTTCTTAAAAGAGAATGTAAAGAACATTGATCAAGCAATTATCTCTTGTCACTGCCATAACGATTTAGGTTTAGCCACAGCTAATTCAATTGCTGGTCTACAAAATGGTGCTCGTCAGGTAGAATGTACCATTAACGGTATTGGCGAACGTGCTGGTAACACTTCAATGGAAGAAGTAGTAATGATTTTGAAAACCCACAAAACTTTGGGATTGCATACGAACATCAACACACAAGGTATCTACGAAATTAGTCACCAAGTACGTAATTTGATGAACATGCCAGTGCAGCCTAACAAAGCTATTGTTGGTGCTAATGCATTTGCACATAGTTCGGGTATTCACCAAGATGGGTTCTTGAAAAACCGCGAGAATTACGAAATCATTAAACCTTCTGATGTAGGTTTCCCTGATGCTACCATTGTATTAACTGCAAGAAGTGGTAGACATGCGTTGAAACATCATTTGGATAGGTTAGGTCATAATCTAGATAAGGAAAATTTAGCCATTGCTTACACTGCATTTTTAGATTTAGCAGATAGCAAGCAAGGCATTAATGATGATGATTTAAACCAATTAGTGGCTTTACATTTAGCCACAAAGTTGAGTTAATTTTTGATTAGCTCGCAGCTCCTTAACCACGCCGTCATTGCGAGGAGGAACGACGAAGCAATCTTAAAGCGAGAGGAATATGCGATTTGCCTAACGCTATATGTCCCTTTGAAGGGAGTCGGGGGAGGAAAATTCTTAAGCACTTCCTTAAGTTAAATAAACCTGATAGCAGTAAAAAGCTCCCGATTTTATCGGGACTTGAAACGAATAGCAGGGCTAGCGTAACCGATGAAAAACCGGAATTGCTTTTCAAAAAATAAATTATAAAAGATAAAAAGTCCCGTACATACGGGATTAGGGGTATGGAAACGACAACAGCATATACATTCGATTTTGAACAGGCTTTTGCCACCTTACAAGGGGTAGTAAAAAGAACTCCATTGGAGTTTAACGCAGGACTTTCATTAAAATACAATGCCAATATTTATTTGAAGCGAGAGGATTTGCAAATTGTACGTTCTTATAAATTACGTGGCGCCTACAATAAAATTAGTGGCCTAAAACCAGAGCAATTGAAGAATGGTGTAGTTTGCGCAAGTGCGGGAAACCATGCCCAAGGGGTAGCTTACTCTTGTAAAAAACTAGGTATTAAAGGCGTTATTTTCATGCCTGAAATTACACCCAAACAAAAAATTACGCAGGTAAATATGTTTGGTGGCGATAATGTGGAAGTGATTTTGGTAGGCGATACTTTTGACGATTGTTTGAAAGAAGCATTGGCTTACAGCGAAGAAAAATCGGCCACATTTATTCCTCCATTCGATGATGAAAAAGTAATTGAGGGACAGGCAACAGTGATGATGGAGATTTATCAGGATTTACCTGATTTAGATGCTATTGTAGTTCCTATTGGTGGCGGTGGTTTAGCTTCGGGTGTTACGGCTTACCTACAAACAGTGAAACCTAGCGTTAAGGTTTTTGGTGTGGAGCCTATGGGTGCGCCATCATTAAGTGAGGCTTTGAAAAACGGTGGGCCAGTAACGGTAGAAAACATTGAGCGTTTTGTAGATGGTGCGGCGGTGAAAAGAATGGGCTGGATTACCTACAAGTACTGTAGTGATTTGCTGAGTTCTACGTACCTCATTCCAGAAGGACAAATTTGTACGACTATTTTAAAACTGTACAATGAAGATGCCATTGTAGTTGAGCCTGCTGGTGCTTTATCTGTAGCTGCGTTAGAGCAAGTAAAAGACCAAATTGTTGGTAAAACTGTAGTTTGCGTAGTTAGCGGTGGTAACAACGATATCGAGCGTATGCAGGAAATTAAAGAGAAATCTTTACTTTTCGAAGGATTGAAGCATTACTTTATTGTACGTTTCCCGCAGCGACCGGGAGCTTTAAAGTTATTTGTGAACGAAGTTTTAGGCCCACAAGATGATATTACCCGTTTTGAGTTTATTAAAAAAACAAATAAAGAAAACGGTCCTGCTTTGGTAGGTATCGAATTGATGAACAAGAATGATTATCCTAGTTTATTGCAACGAATGAAAGACTTTAAGTTTGATGTAATTGAGCTTAATCAGGATGCTACTTTGTTCGAGTATTTGGTTTAACCGATAAATCGTCATTGCGAGGCACGAAGCAATCTTAAAGCGTTAGTTTTATTACGTAGCGATAGTAGTAGGATTGCTTCGTGCCTCGCAATGACGACATGCTTATGTTAGCGACTAATAGGAGACAATAATTGTCTCCTAGTTTTGTTTAATGCCTTTTTGCTTTCTCCCAAAAACTATTCACCTCCATTACGCTGATCTTAATTCTTAAAAAAATATTTGTACATTTTTTTGTTACATACGATAAAAAAAGTGGCTTAAGAGGTTAAAAACATGGATTGTAATTTTTTGTTTTATAAATTTTGAGTTTAACAACAACTTTTTTGTGTTTTTGGCAATTGTTTTGATATACGAGAGATAACACACAAATGAAACTTAAATTGAAATATCCTAAGGTGCAACCAAAGGAGTTTCGGAACCTTAAAACAAACACATAAGATGAAAAAACTAAGCCTACTCCTACTTTGCGTTGCCACACTAGGTCTGGTATCATGCAAGAAAGACACAATTGTTAACAATGCTGCTAACAATCTTACCATCATCAAATATATAGAACCTAATGCTTGGACATTAGTAGATGACTTTACTTATTCAGCTACACTAGCAGATAATAGAATAGATGAGCGAACTTTTGAAGATGATGGTATCTTAGTTTATGTTTCAAGAGGAAATACTAATTTTTACGAGCAAATTCCTTTTGTTTACGACACCCAAGCATACAGCTACACAGTAAGCAAAGGCAGTATATCGATAGATATACAGTCTTCAGATTTTCAATCTGCTGCTCCTGTTAAACCTAATTCTACTACTAGAGTTAAGATTGTGCTTCTAGAATCTTTCCAATAAGATATAAATTTTAAAACTCCAAGAAACGACCAATGTTCACATACACTTGGTCGTTTTTTTTATGCTCGCCGCTGTTTAGTTGCAAAGCTCTGATGTGTACACCATTTCTCTCCAGCAGCAATTCATCATAAAAACCTTTGTAGTAAATATCTCTTACATTAAACTTCTTCGCCGACCAGCTTGCTTTTAACTCCACCCATTCCGGGTAAAAACAAATTTGCTCGCCACTAACCTTTAGCTCTAATTGATGTGCTTCTTTTTTAGAAAGCACCACGGCATTACCTAACATTTTTGCAGTGTAAGTATGGTTTGGATGATTGTAAACTTCTCTAGGCCTACCTTCTTGCAGTAACTTACCTTCTTTTAAGATTACCAACCTATCGGCCATAAATAAGCCATCCGTAGCATCATGAGAAACCATAATAATAGTTAAACCAGTTTCCTTAGCTAATCGTTTAATGTCTGCACGCAATTGGTTTTTTAAAATGGCGTCTACCTGCGAAAAAGGTTCATCTAACAATAAAACTTTCGTATCGCTTACCAATGCCTTGGCAATGGCCACACGTTGTTGTTCGCCACCACTTAGAGCAATAATTTTCTTACCCTTTAGTGTAGTAATTCGCAAGTGTTCCATTACTTCCAAAGTCTTTTGCTGCTTTAACGCCACGTTTGTATTCGAAAGCTGCGAAGCAATATTGTCGTAAACTTTAGCATAGATGTTAAGTGAGAAGTCTTGCGTTACCATTTTCATTTCCGAATGACCCGGTATTAGTTGTTCATCTGGTCCTTTTACACGTTTTCCGTTAAAAATGATTTCACCTTCATCAACCTTCAATAAGCCATAAATAGATTTTAACAAGGTCGATTTACCACTGCCACTTTCGCCAATAATCGCTACAATTTCTCCCTGATTGATATTGAAACTCACATTAGAGATACCAGATAATTGCTCAGCTTGATGCTGTTTGGTTAAATTTTGGATGCTTAAGATTTGTTCACTCACGCCATAAAGATAAAGAAAAAGGCGTAGGGTTTGAAGGCGTAAGGTAAAAGGTTCTGTTGCAATTGCAAGAAAACCGACTATATCCAAGCTGTTTTCTTTAATGCTACTCTCTACCTTTTGGGCAGAAACGAAGCTTATTGATTACAATAAATATTTTAAGAAACCATCAATAGATGCCAAAGACAGAGACGGGCAAAAAAAATCCTGCCTCTTTTACAGAAACAGGATTGGTTTTATTTGTGTGTGTGTGTTTATTTCTTGTTCATTCGTCACCAGTTCATTTGTATTGAACTAAAGCGTGCCGACTTCCAGCCTTTTAAAACTTCTAACTAATTCAATCCTAATGTAATACCGAACGACATATTTTTCAAGCCTTTTTGAGCATCAGTATCGAACATATCGTTAGCATAGTATTTAGCAAAAACACCGATACTTCCATAACCAATTCTCACTGCACCACCGTAACGGAACGGTGCAAAATTATAGTCGTCTTTCACTTTCACTTTGCCTAATTCATCACTTACTTGTTTTACTTTACCGCTTAGCAAGAATGCCACCTCTGGTCCTACTACAAACCTAAAACGCTTACCGCTATTGTTTTCCTTAGTTCTCAATTCGAAGTTTAATGGAAAGTGTACGTAACTGCTCGAGAAACGATTTTTGCTGTACATGATATCATCTTCAGTATATTCTAAAGTTGGTTTGTTCTTTTGGATAGTGATATCTCTATCTAAACGGATGTGCGTCCAATCGAAACCTCCTGCCAAATAAACTTTAAAATGATTGTTAAATCTGTAGCCAAACTGCAATACATCAAAAGAAAGCGTACTGGTTTTCCAAGGTTTGTAGTCTAAAAAATCGTTCACTGGAGATAGAGAAAAGCTACCATTATCTACTAATTTAGCCAAGCCAATGTCTAAACGAGTGAAAGTAATGCCACCTACAAAGCGACCCTTATTTTGGTCTACTTTACCTGTACTATCTTTTTTCTCACCGATGGTGATACCTACGCCATAGTTAATTTCAAATTTCTTGCGTTTAACGCTATCCTTTACGTTTTCGTCTTGAGCTTTTAAGCTTCCTGCTGCCAGAAAAGTAAGTCCGCTTACCAATACTGCTTTTAAAATTAGATGTTTCATTTGTGTGTTTGTGTTTATAAGCCCCTATCTGCCTTTGGCATCTCTCCCCAAAAGGGAGAGAAAATGCTTTGGTAAGTGCTGGTGTATATTTATGTTCTTTGTATTATTTAGTATTAAAAATCACGCTCCTTATATAATCCTGCAAATCCTAAAATCCTGCTCCTATTTATTTTTCTTATTCAATTTCAAGAACCCAATGTTCAATCCTATTATCGATGAATTATCATCATCATCCGTGTTAAACTTAATTAACTTTTGATCTCTTTTATCTACTTTATCTACTACGTAGTTTACTAAATCTCCTACGTTACGAATGCCCTTCTTATTGCTGTTGGTTTCTTCTACTTCCTCAATGTATTCCTCTTTCTTAGGAACTGCGGCATAAACCGTTGCTGTGTTATTAGTAACCACTTCTTCAATCGGTGTAACATCTAAAGGCATTGCCGCTGCTTTCTTAATAGGTAGATGCTCAACTTTCGAAGATGGTTGCACAGCTACGAAATTATTTTTTTGAGTGTCTTCAACTGGCGAAGAAGCAACCTTCACAGCTTCTCTTTTCAAAAGTGTGTGAGTAATTACTTTAGGCTCTGGCGTAACCTCTGGAGCAACCGCATTCGTTTCATCATTAGCAACTACAGGCAGACTACGCATTTCATCTGTTGCAGTAACCGCAGCAACTTCCATTGTAGTTCCTTTTAACTGTACCTTGTCGTTATTTTGGGTAGCCAACATCACCGATGCCACTACTACAACACTAGCAGCCGCCATCCACATCACTGGGAACGAACGTTTTTTCTTAGGTTCCAATTGCTGTGCAATATTTCCCCATAAATCTGCAGATGGTTCAATTTCTGCGTCCATAAAACTGTCTTTAAACAGCTTGTCAAAATCTTTATCCGGCATGTGTTGCATAACCAAAGCCCTCCAATTTTAAAATCTCTTGTTGCAATATTGCTCTCGCTCTCGAAAGCTGCGATTTGCTCGCTCCTTCCGAAATACCCAATGTCTCCGCAATTTCTTTGTGCGAATATCCCTCAATGGCGTACATGTTAAACACCATTCTATAGCCGTCGGCTAGTTTCTGTATTACCCTCATCAAATCCTGCATACCTAAAGTACCAAAGTCAAACCCTGTCGATGGTTGCTCATAAGCATCCTCAATTGGCACTACACTTAAAGTGCGCAAGTTTTTTCTATAGCTTTCAATAGCAGTATTCACCATAATGCGTCGTATCCATCCCTCAAAAGAACCCTCTCCCTTAAACTCCTTCACTTTCTGAAAAATCTTTACATAACCCATCTGCAATACATCTTCTGCCTCCATCCTATCTTTGGCATATCGCATACAAACTGCCAACATTTTAGATGCGGTTTGCCTATAAAGCATCTCCTGCATCTGCCTGTTGCCAGCCTTACAGCCTTCCATCAGCT
>Ga0256901_1000500_pt1 | contig 22186 bp, 15 predicted proteins | sample MC6MC0689MT_FD_190200 | JGI IMG/M metagenome (GOLD analysis project Ga0256901, IMG submission 190200) | Metatranscriptome of enriched soil aggregate microbial communities from Iowa State University, Ames, United States - MC6-MC0689-MT... | ecosystem: Environmental > Terrestrial > Soil >... | reverse complement strand
TCCAGACGCTTCAAGGAGGTTAGGTTAGCCATGAACAGAGACAAAAATTTGCCTCTGACAGAAACCGTGTATTATATTCTGCTCTCCCTGATCGAGCCTGCGCACGGGTACGTGATTATGCAGAAGGTCGAGGAGTTCAGCGACGGCCAGGTGAGGCTCGCTGCAGGAACGCTATACGGTGCAATCGAGAATCTGCTGAAGCTGAAATATATCCAGCCGGTCTCCACCGAGGACAAGAGAAGAAAGGTCTATCACATTACTCCCAAAGGTCAGGAAATTCTGCAGATGGATATGCATCGCATGGAGCACATGATCAACGTAACGAAGCAAGCCCTATCGAAAATGTGAGGTGAACGCAATGAAGAAACTTAAACTGTTCCGAAGCTATCAAGCGGAAGAGAAATGGTTAAGCGAACAAGCTGCGGCAGGTTGGAGGCTCGTAAAGAAAGGCTTATTCTATTCCTTTCGCAAGCATTCTCCGCAGCAACAGACGTTTAGCGTCGATTACCGCACCTTCAAAAACAAAGCCGATTACGAAAGCTATCTCAGCTTGTTTTCGGACGCAGGCTGGACTCATGCAGCGGGCAAAATCCGTTCCGGCGAACAATACTTTACCGCTCCTGCTCAACAGGACAGCGAGTTATCCATCTTTTCCGACAAAGAGTCCTCGCATTCCCGTTACACCAAGAAGGCTTGGCATAGCTTGTTGAAAGCCCTGTTTATCTTTGTTTTCATGATCCTTAGCAGCTTGTCCAATAGTCTCTACGATATCGGGATTATTGTTCATCCCAGTCGCGCCTTTCTGACGCCGGGAATCTGGGAGAAAACCGGAGGAGTGTTCTGGCAAGCCTTCTTCTTCGAGCTCCCGTTTGCCTCCATGCGTATCGGTCTCTACGTTCTGCTGATCGGTTACGTCCTGCTATTTGCGTTTTACGCTGCATGGGCCTTGATCTGCGCAAAAATCGATAGAGGAATCGACAATGAACAAATGGAATAGCGGAGCTGCGATTGGCGCCCTTGGAACCTTACTGCTGTTGTCGGCTTGTTCCCCCAAACCGATCGACCAAATTCGATATCCCGATAAGAAAATCATCGCTCTGAGCGAGGCCACGCATGGGAACAAGGAGTTCACCGAACTGAAGCTACAGGTTTTCCAGCAGTTGGTCGAACAGAAGCAAGTACGCCACTCCTTCAACCATGTTGGAGTGAATGTTGGCCAATAAACGAAGAGCACCGCTTCAAGCCGTCAGTGATCGATAGTCCATCACCCGGCAATCGAAGCGGTGCTTCTGTTGGTATTTACTTCAATCCAATATCGCTCTGGAAAATAAATCACGGATCAACTCATTATTTTCACATGCCTGCTTGAGCCCAGTAGCAAATCGAAGCAGCGCTTCCCTATCTTTGGAATACGCACAGAACATGCCTGCCTCCGGGTCGAAACGCACAATCCCCTCCAACTCGGGCAGCTTCTCCTCCAAATAAACGGCAGCCAGCGATCCCCAATCGTAGCCGTTGCCTTCGAAGCCTTCGTCTGCACGCGTATCAAACAGTTCCTGCTTATAGCTTCCTGCATTTAAGATAATCGAGACATTCCCGCTGTCATGCTCGATCCAAATAAACGGCTTGAGCTCCTCTTCGAAAGAATTCGCCCCTTGATCCTCCAAATCGGATTCAATAGCCGCCAGCTTGTCCACCAAACGCTTGGTTGCAGCCCCCGTTAGGCTTAATATGCCTCTGTCGTCCACAATATCGCCTTGCTCGATCCGTTCGTCCAGCCAGTCCGTAATAAAACCGGGCGCATAGCCGCCCGTGCCGAAGCCTTTGGCAAAGACGATGATCTCCGAATAATCCGCTAAATATTGCTCTCGCGTTACCGCCGGGTTAGCATTGGCGTACAACCAGAACTGGATATCATACATCAGCACGGACAGCTCATCTGCATGAAGAGAGAAATGACCTTTATCTTCTACTATCCGAGTACAGATATTGCGGATTACCGCTTCAATCTGGCTGATTCCCTCTGCCTTCTCGCATAATGATTTCAACAGAGGTGAGAAGGGTGCATTTTCCACCTTGTCCAAATCATCGGCCTGGTCCTGCTCGGAAGTGTCGAATGCCTCCTCATTAACCAGTCCTACGATAAAAGTCGCAAAGCTGGGGGCAAGGAAGGTAATCCGGTAATTGGCCTCCTGATCCACATGAACGACAGCGGGCTCGCCGTCCCGGCCGCATGCGCGATAATCCAGCATAATCACATCATGCCCTGCCGACGGGCAGTCACATAGGACCACCCCAATGTCCGGATAACCCCAATCATCCAGCATAAACTGGCTGCCCAAATCGCCGCACAAACTGTACGTTTTTTCGCGCCCGATCCCCATAATTCCGGTAATCGCTACGTGGTCCTCCGCCCATGAGGTCGCAATTGCAGTTGGAAAACAAGTATTAACCGGCACGCCGCCATTCTGCTGCTGCATCAGCCAAATATAATCAGCGGGAAGCTTGTAGCCAAGCTCCTCTTCTATGGATGCTATCATCTCTGCAGTAGGCGGCGCCTCTACATAGCTCTCGTCCGCATAATCGCTCTGCTCCCAAAACTGACTGAAATCGCGCTCTTGAAAGGGCACACGATTAATCTCCTTAATCGCCTCGGCTTGCCTCTCCATAGTATCGCGACAAGCTTCTATAAACTCCTGTGTTGTTTCATCAGGCTCTAGTTTGTCGGCCTGCTCAAATGCAGATAAAGCCTCTTCCCATCGTTGCAAGAAAAAATAAGAATATCCGATGCGCCAGTGCCACACTGAATCCTGTCTTCCCTGCTGTTCGATCGACAACAACTGCTGCAACGCTTCGCTGTAACGTCCCAAATTGTTAAGCGCACGGCCATAGTGACTTACAATTTCATAGTCCCTCTCCGACTCGGGCAACTGTTCGATTGCTTCCGCAATTTGGTCATGCTGATCATCTTCATACCAGCTTTTCAACTTGTTCAACAATTCTTTTGACATTACTCCACTTCCTCTCGTCCAAAAAAGCTAGCAGGCGCCAGTTGGTGTCCGCCTCTTCCAATCTATTCTAGTTCATCATTTAGAATGAGTGAAGGAAGAGAAGCTTCCCGAGGGTTAATCAAGCAAAATTACCTATGATTTATTGATCGACTAAGCTGAAAGTCTATCTTAAACGTTGGACAATCGCATCTTCTGAACTATACTAAAAATACCCGGTGCGAACTCTAGTTGGCCGAATTTTCGTTCCATGCAAGGAACTTTTGTGAAGGCGTACCGGGGGTACGTCAAGCAAAAGTGACGCAGCAGGGGATGAAAGATACCTCTGAGCGGGTTTGCATACACGCCCTAGGCTCACATGATTTTCCTGGGAGATTCGCACCTATTGCTGCATATGGGATTTTAGGGATTTCGTGCAAATTTATTACTCGTTTTTTCGCATGAAAAATTCTGAGTCGCACTTTTGTGCCTTAAATCCCTTGCCCAGTAAGGTCTCAGCATGCTCGCTGTCACCCTCTTTACGGGAGTGTGGATTGAAACAACGTCTCCAATTGCTTGCGCTCCGTATCTGTCATGTCACTCTCTTTACGGGAGTGTGGATTGAAACTGCAACTTCAACGACTTTAAACAAGTTATAACTGGTCACTCCCTCTAAGGTGTGGATTGCAACATCATCAGCGTTGTAACCTCGCTCGTCAGCTCGTGTCGTTTCTCTTTACGGGAGAGTGGTTTGAACCTTTTTGTTCCCGAAGCAGGGAATCTCCAGACCGGGCGCTCCCATCGCGGGAGCGCCGATTAAAGCCTTTTTGGGCCCTTTTCATCAACTATTCCCCACCGCTAAAAAGACCCAATTCAAAATTGTTCAGGATTTGGATTTCCCTTTTGTTTTTGAACAAAGATTTATTTTTAAAAATGGGGGTCAGAAAGCAATCCCACAACCAGTTTCGCCCCATCGCGCATCCCTTGCAGATATATGCGTTCATTTTCCAAGGCCTGCCGATAATGATGCTTATCCTCCCATTCAGCAAACTCAGGACATTCCATTGCACTCTCCTTTGAAAAAAGTGCCTCAAAAGCCTTCTTCTCCTCAACACGATAAGAGTTCATGTTCGGATCGAATTGAATTCTGGCTGTTACGTCATCAAGCCTCTCTTGAATCGCGATTTGGAACCATGGCGGCCATTGCATGAAATTTTTCCTCCTCCGACACTCGTCTGGGTACCTACCTTACAATTTCCATCATATTAGTCCGTAGGTTACTTGATAATCCATTTTAATTGGCGAATTATCCTGCATATCTTCCAGATTCATGAAGGATGAACAAGAATTTTGACGAATTAGTAAGTTGTACGCGCTACAAATCCTTCCAAATATGAGGTGAATCTGTTGGTAAGAGAAATCCCGGAATTACAGGCCCTGATTCCTCAGAATGAAACATTGACTAAAACAATTGAGAGTTACCGTATCCATGTAATCACCCCTCTTGTAGGAGGAAGCGCTGAACCAGGGGTTAATGGCGAATCCCTACTTGTCCGGCCTTCATCAGTTCGTGGACATTTGCGTTTCTGGTGGCGTGCGACTCGCGGCTCACAAATTGAAACAACAGAAGAACTCTACAGAAGAGAAAGTGAAATTTTCGGCAATACGGAGACTCCTAGTCGGGTGAAGATTTGGGTTACATCGGAATGCCCAACTTCGAGTACACCAATTGTTATAGGAAAAATGAACGACAAGAAGAACAAAATGGAATGGGGGTTTACTGAAGATATTCTTCCTTATGTATTTTTTCCATTTAGCAAATCAGCCGCAAAAAAGGTTATACGCTGTCAGCGAAATTATCATTTTGACCTCCATGTTGAGTACAAAGAATCTGCGTCTTCGGATTCTGGAGAGATAAGCTTGGAGGATCTCAAAGAAGAAATCGATCTGGCGCTATGCGCCTGGATCAACTTCGGCGGTATCGGTGCCAGAACACGGAGAGGATGCGGGGCGTTGAGTTGCAAAAATTTCACAGTAGATGCTTCGACCCCCAAAGAATTTCAGGAATGGTTTCAAGAAAAATTTGTACGCAAGTACGAATTACAGCTCCATACCAATGACGGAAAACGAGAATGGCCTACGCTTAGCAACAGATTTCTAATTGGAAAAAAATCTAACGACATATTTTCCGCATGGAACGGTGTCGTGAATGCCTACCATAAATTCCGAAGAAGAGCCAGTCACAAAATGGGACGGAGCAAATGGCCGGAAGCGGATTCCATAAAACGTATAACTGGTATGTCCTCTACACTGCATCGAGAGCCCTATCCACCAAAAACCAAACCTAGCGATTTCATCGCGTTCCCCCGAGCTCAGCTTGGGTTACCAATTATTTTTCAGTTTAGAGAACATGGTAAGTTACCATCTGCACGAGACGATAATAGAGAACCTTATCAAACGATGTTGATCCCGGCGGGAAAGGATCGGCTAACCTCCCCCCTTATTATCAAGCCGCTGGCGATCAAAGGTTCTTCCCAATCATGGGGAGCGATCTTCGTACTCAATCAACCACGACTTCAATCTTTGCAGTTAAAACTTAATTCGGATTTAAAAGATAATCATTACAAGGAAGTAGAGGAGCGTGTAGCTCAGCATTTCCCTGTGAACGAGCAAGCCATCTACCCAAATCTTCAATACGCTGAAAATCCCTTAGGCGCCTCCCATGACGCCATCGAAGCATTCTTCAACAGTAAGGAGGTAAATGAGTGGCTACACAACCGAAATCGTGGATGATGATTTTTACTCTTGGCCCGGTGCAGGACTTCATCGCCCGCTCCCGTCGTACCCGGGACCTCTGGTTCGGTTCTTATTTGCTATCCGAGATTAGTAAAGCCGCTGCACTCAAATTCCGTGAACTTGGAGGGGAACTGTCGTTTCCCGCCATCGCCGATCTCTCGAACCCACAGGTCGAACAGTTACAGGTCGCCAACCGAATTGTTGGCCTCATCCAGACGGATGATCCTCGCGACATCGCATGGCAAACAAGACGTGCCGCCACTGGGAAGTGGCAGGAGTTTGCCCGGAACGTTCTGCCCTCCGTCGAACGCTATGTTAATTTGGGCACGTGGAAGCGACAAATCGGCGATCTCATCGAATTCCATGCAGTATGGAAACTACACGAAGACGAACACTACTCCGACACTCTTAGCAGAGCCGATGCTCTGATGGCTTCCCGAAAAACGTTGCGTGACTTCCGTCAAAATGAACCTGGCAGACGGTTCGGAGTAAAAAAATCGACGCTTGATGGGGGCAGAGAATCGGCGTGGTTATCGGGAGTGCCCCGAGAAACAATTAAATTGGGAATCGGCGAGAACGAAGAACTGGATAGCATCTCGATCGTAAAGCGACTGTTTCTGAAAGTAGCGACGAAAGATGCTGCTGCTTTTACAAGCCCCCAATCCTTCAAGTCGGTTTGTGACATTGCCTATCTGAGTTATCAAGCTTGGCTATCCAGCGACCCGGAGAGAGAAACGCGAGCCAAAGCCTATTTGCAACAAGTACGTCTTGAATGTGAGAAAATTGAAGTCGTTCGCCCGGAATTATTCCACCTCAAGGAAGCTCGTGTTTTCTACGCTCGCCGAATTGAGGACTTTATCGATGAACATGTACCAGAGCATATCGATACCACCCTCAAAAACCAAACGATAGAAACCATCCAGATGGAATTGGAAAATTTCATCAAAGAAACTCATGTGCGACCGTCTCCCTATTATGCGTTTTTGATAGCTGACGGAGATCGAATGGGGCAACAACTTAAGCAACTTTACTCACGTGAAGCGCATTTCAACTTTTCAAAGCATCTTTCTGCGTTCTCAAATCAGGCAACACAAATTATTAATAGACACCAAGGCGTACTTGTCTATAGCGGCGGCGACGATGTAATGGCCTATCTACCTGTGAATCAATGTCTAGATGCAGCCAAAGCATTGAGAGCGAGCTTTAGAGCAATACTTGATGAGGCACGAGCGCCGGATGCTCCTGTCCCCTCCTTATCAGTCGGTATTAGCATCGTGCATATGCTTGAGCCGCTGGAGGAGGTTCGGTCTCTCACCCTCGCAGCCGAACAAGCCGCTAAGAAGCAGCGTGACCGAATCGCTGTATTCGTTCAGAAACGCAGCGGCGGCGATTTGCAACGTGTCCTCCTGGTCGACGGGGAACATTTTAATTCTGTCGAACATATCCGCTTGCTCTGCCAGGCTTATCAGGATAACAAGTTTTCCGCTCAATTCGCTTACGCTTTGCGTTCTCTGTACGATGAGTATCAATTCAAACTTGGCTTGCATCAATCCAGCCTGTCGGAGCCAGAACTGCAATTCCGAATTGAACAAGAAGTTCAGCGACTCATTCGTAAGAAATTAGACAATAACGACAATCGTGGCAAAACGACAGAGGATTCAATACCGCTGTATGGACTCTTACAACAAACCCTTCAAGCGCAACATCTATCGAGCGAACCGCTTGAGCGGCTTAAGCAAACTGCCGAGCAGTTGATCCTGTCTATGATGCTGGAAAAGGAGGGCAACCCGCATGAAAATGAGTTTACAGATTAAGCCGCTCGATCCGATAATGGCGCGTGACGGCAGGCCATTCGGTATGACTCCTGGAGCCAGAGCCCACAGCATGAACACTGTCTCCAGCAGCACTGTAAGCGGCACAATTCGTACCTTACTCGCCAAACAGCTTAGCGATCCAGAATTACAAAGGCAGCTATACCGTTTTGATGGCTTGACGGTTCGCGGACCGATCCACTTCTGGGGGGATATGCCTTACTTCCCTTATCCCGAAGATATGGATTGGAACGAGGATGGAAAGCAAATTAGCATTCACGCAATCCGTCCGTCAAAACCATCGGAAAACGAAGGATTCTGGGGAATCGGACCAGACAGTCGCTTCGATGGCGATAAACTATGGCTGCCAGAGGAAATCCGGTCGCGCAAAAAATCCAGCAAGCGCCCCGCGTTTATCGCCGGTTCCTTACTTACCCAATGGCTCTGTAACGAATTCTTGCCGGCCGAAGCGATTAAAGCCGCTCCCAGTTGGAAAACAGTCCATCAATCTTGGTCGCGGCCTGATGCAGATAAGCAAGAGCAGGCACAGCCGTTTCTCGCACCATTCGAACATGATCTTAGGACACATGTCGCAATTGACGCGGAGACGGGACTCGCAAAAGATCAGGCTCTATTCTCGACGGACTCCTTGGTAATTCCTTCACAGATTTCGCTCCATTCCGTCATTCATTCGGATGTTGTGCCGACCGACACTCACGTTCATACGATTCATCCGCTAGGCGGCAAGAATCGGCTCGCCCATTTCAGCAGCGTTCCAGAGTCGCCTTGGTGGCAATGCCCAACGGAAATTCATGACTCGCTGCACGGACGAAAATATATCAAGCTCGTGCTTGCAACTCCAGCTTATTTCGCCAAAGGTTGGCTTCCGGGCTGGCTCGATGAACAACTCGAATCCAAAGACACGTTCCATCAGAACGTAAAGCTCAGATTACGCTGGGCTTGTCTGCCGAACTGGATTCCAATCTCGGGATACAGTTTCAACAAACACGAGAAGCCTGTTCGCCGAATGGTACCCGCGGGCAGCGTTTATTTCTTCGAAGTGGTAGACGGCGATCCTGCGGAATTGGCTGGGCAGAAGTGGTTGACTTCCGTATCGGATGACAATCGCCGACATGAGGCCAGCGACCGGGAAGACGGCTTCGGACTTGCTTTATGGGGCAACTGGCAACCGGGCTCACAGTCTATATAAAAAATGAAGATGAGGTGACGCTTCGTCATGAATAACTTATCCAACGTTTATTTTCTTCATTGCTTAACTCCTCTGCATGTCGGCACGGGACAAGGCATCGGCGCCATTGACATGCCAATCATGAGAGAGCGTACAACAGAATGGCCGCTTGTACCTGGAAGCAGCTTGAAGGGCGTCATGCGAGATTACTATCAGACCCGTAAGCAAGATAAAGATTGGATTAATCAGGCTTTTGGTCAATCGGGAGATCGAGAAGGAACGGCAGGCTCCCTCATATTCTCGGATAGTCGAATTCTTGCATTTCCAGTCGCAAGCCTGAAAGGCACTTTCGCTTATGTGACTTGCCCACTCGTATTAAAGAGATTAAGAAGGGATGTCGAAGCCGGAGACGTAAAATGGGACTGGACAGGTTGGAATGACCTGCTCCACGGCTCGGATTCCATCGGGGAAAGCGACTGCTGGGCAGGGCCCGACGTCGTTCATGGTCAAAACGTTGTATTGGATGAGTTTACGTTTACGGCTCGATCCAATCCTGCATTTGACGCTTGGTCCCACTCTCTCTCCAAACGTATCTTCCTTAGTGGTGAAGATCAGACTATCTTAAGCCGTCGGCTGGTTCTCGTATCGGATGAAGCTTTCCAATATTTCGTGACTATGTGTTGCGAGGTCGTACCGAGAATCCGTATCTCCGAAGAAAGCAAAACGGTAGCTGACGGCGCATTATGGAGTGAGGAGTATCTACCTACGGAATCTATCCTATACGGTCTGAGATGGTGCGATTCTCGATTTGACCAAAGTGACCAGCTAACTCGTAACACCGTTCTTCAAGTCGGTGCAAATACGACAATCGGCAAGGGACGTGTACGGTATTTCGAACATAGGGAGGACACCTAATGCGGTCTACCAGTCAACAGTATGCTGAAGTTGCCTATCGCACACTGACAGAATTCGCAACGTCTCATCCCGCAAAAGCGAAAGAGTTGGGACGTCTCTGCCATGAGTTCCCTTCTCTCGTTATGCTGAACGGATTGCGATTAACATGGACATTCTTTACTGGAAAAAGCGAGTCAGACGGTGCTCATCAGCATTATCTCAAAGCCATTCGGGAAGCTGTCAACACCAAGTCGGACATTGTATCGCTTGAATTTGCAGACTATCGCTATATGACAAGACAAATGCTCGACGCAGCCGTATGGTTCAAACGCTACGCAGAAGCGATTCTAAATGTCCATAGCGCGACAGGAGACTCTCCAGTAAGGAGTGATCAACTATGAATGCTCACTGGGCACTAACAAAGGATAGGCATCAGTTGACGGAAACTATAGAGAATAAAGACAACAAGAGGGTAAATATGTTCTCGAATTTAATCAAGAACTATTCCAACCATTGGAAAACCCCGCCAGAATGGTACAAACTGCGGTACGATCAATATTACGAAATTGAGCATGTCCCTGGGATTTCCGCTTTTAATGTTCATTGCAATACGGCATATGTCACTGGATCAGGCCTCCCATCAGTTCTTGAGGCTCATCTGACGCTTCATCGTATCTATGGTGTGCCTTACTTGCCTGCAAGTTCGCTGAAGGGTCTGGTAGCCCATTATTACCGCCAGCATGCTGACGTCTTGAAGCTTGGTCAGGACTTCGACAAGATCGTGTTCGGCTCACAGGAACAAGCCGGATTCGTCACCTTCTATGACGCGCTCCCTACGCCGGACACAGTAGGTTCCGCGCTTCATCCGGATGTGCTCACTCCTCATCACCAAAAGTACAACACAAATATGAGCAGCGATGGAAAACGCCTAGCACCGCGAGATGATGATTCGCCAGTCCCAGTTCATTTTCTCAGTGCAAAAGCCTCCTTCCGCATTATGATCGGCTGCGAAGGAACCCCTGAGCGTGCCAAGCCTTGGCTGAATGCCGTTCAGACCTTGATCACCTGTGCGCTTCAGCACGAAGGATTCGGAGGAAAAACGAATGCCGGTTATGGGAGGTTTTCGGAGTGAGTTCAATTGAAAACAATGATTCTGAAGAACAAGAGGAAAAAAAAGCGCGTGATAGGAAGTTCATTAAGAAAATTAAGGGCAACTACGTCCGTATGGAAGCCTCCATCGTGCAACAGTTAAAACTTGCACATGAGCATCCGTCGACGATTGGTGGCTTTCGGGAGGAGGTATGGCGTTCCTTATTCGAGCAGATTATTCCGAAGAAGTTCTCGATTGAGCGGTCTGTGTTCATTATCGACTCCCATGGCCAAGTGTCCAACGAAATCGATTTAGCTATCTACGATGAGCAATACACACCTTACATTTTCAACTATGGGAAAATGAAATTTATTCCGATTGAGGCTGTTGCCGCTGTAATTGAGTGTAAAAGTCTAAATGTCGATGAAAAGGTAGTGCTCAACTGGGCAAAAAATGTGGAATCTCTTAAAACTTCTCTAAAATCAATCGTACGGACACAAAGCTTCATTGCAACAGGAGAATTGAACTTGAAGCCTGAGGAGGACTCTTCCGCTGATAAGAAACAATGTGAATCAGTCAAGCAAACGACTCGAACAACTCAAACATCAACACGCCCTTTGAAAATTTTATGCTATACCAGTGAAGTCGATCCAAAAGAAAAAATTTCAGAATGCTTTGACTTTATGATTCATCCTAGAGGTAGGCAACTAATTGTGCATCTCTCGTCAGTAAGAAAGTCACTCGATGATTGGCATCGTCACTTGAATTATGCCAATCCGGAATACAAAAAATTAGAAATAGAGAAATTCCCAAAGGCACTAGAGAAAACGCTTGACAGTTATAAGATTGTTCAAAAAGAAAGCTCGCAGGACGAAATTGCGCTATTGTCACTGACTTTCCAATTGAATCAGTTGCTCATGCTCATAAACAATCCGATCTGGTTTCCGCATCAAGCTTATGTGGATATGTTTAACGTTGCTGATGTAGATTCCGAAACCAATTAACTCAGCTTGCTACTTGATCAAATCCGGTGCGAACCCCAGGCTCACATGATTTTCCTGGGAGTTTCGCACCTCTTGCTGCACAAGGGATTTCTAGCTTTCGGGCCACTTTCACGTTCGTATACAAACTTCAAAATAAAGATTCGCACTTTCATGCTCCAAATCCCTTGCTGCGCAAAGGGCGAAATAGCTAGCTGTCACTCCCGGTACGGGAGTGTGGATTGAAACGCATTTACTCGCGGGTTCGATCGCGTATGACCCCGTCACTCCCGGTACGGGAGTGTGGATTGAAACAATCAAGCTTGATTCTTGATCGATCAGAGTGAGGTCACTCCCGGTACGGGAGTGTGGATTGAAACCGTTTCGATTTCCTTTATTGGAGGTGCCGCCATCGTCACTCCCGGTACGGGAGTGTGGATTGAAACCGAAGCTATCCGGGGAAAAGAAAGTACTTTGCAAGTCACTCCCGGTACGGGAGTGTGGATTGAAACCAGACTCGACTTATAACATTAACAGCGACACACAGTCACTCCCGGTACGGGAGTGTGGATTGAAACATTTCGTTGCGTACCTGGACGAAGAGCTCCGGGAGTCACTCCCGGTACGGGAGTGTGGATTGAAACTGTAGTGCCATTTTGTGCGTACGCTTAATCGTGGTCACTCCCGGTACGGGAGTGTGGATTGAAACCTTCATATGGACAGGAAACCCATCCTTTTCGACGTCACTCCCGGTACGGGAGTGTGGATTGAAACCGTAAGAGATTTCAGTTTAAAGCGCTCGTCTACCGTCACTCCCGGTACGGGAGTGTGGATTGAAACATCATCCGATCTACTATTAGTGACTAGTCTTTTGTCACTCCCGGTACGGGAGCGTGGATTGAAACTCCATCGCTATACAAGATGCTCCAATTAGCTATCGTCGCTCCCTGTACGGGAGCGTGGATTGAAACCTTCTTAATAGCTGCCGCGCCGGTTCTCTTCCCGTCGCTCCCTGTACTGGAGCGCGGATTGAAACTTTCGCTCCATAAGCGGCAGCGCCCGCAGATCCGTCGCTCCCTGTACGGGAGCGTGGATTGAAACTTTCCCCTTTCTCATGATGGTATAATGTGGGTGGTCGCTCCCTGTACGGGAGCGTGGATTGAAACCTTCGGGGATATACCGGATAACGGCTCCTCTTAGTCGCTCCCTGTACGAAGCGTAGATTGAAAAAGATCGCCCGCACCCTTTACGGAGAACTTAATCCCGTCGGTCCTGTTATGGGGACCTGGTTCGAAATGATGGGAATCGCGGGGCAATGAGGTAAAACGCCTCGAAATATATTCCACTGGCAAGCAGCGCGCCATTCAACTTGGCCAAGCGCGAAAGTATTTTCGACGGATCGGGAAGTGCTGCAATGTAGCTCCGCGCTTCCCGCAGACCGTCGAGATCGACCGTGAACGTTTTACGAAAAAATACGAAGGGACACGGCAATGCGCTCCCTTCCGGATATCAATTTAGTTGGCTATCATTTCAACTTCCCTTTCCATTGCTGGCTATACCTTATGCCCCTACGATACTTGTTCAAGCAAGAACCAATTTATTGAAAGATGCTGCTAGGAGATGTCGAACTTCTTAGTATCTGTACAAGTTGTACACAGTGAGCATAGCGTGTCTGTAGATTCAAGCTGTCTTCCATCCCACTCCTCTCATACAGGCACTGCAATTCGCGCACACGTTACTCCAACTATGAGTTCCGGATTCAGCTTTTTCTGCATAACATGTTTTTTTTCAGGCTCGGAAATGGTCTGCAGCATGTATTCGGCGGATAACGTTCCTAAATCCTCAAAGGTAGCGTCAATGTATGTGAGGGGCATAGGCAGCAAAACCGTTTGTCTGGATACACCTGCCAACTTTGCGACATCGTTTATTGTACTGGACATGAAGCATGCTCCTTAGACTACTGATATTTCAGAGATTATCTGCTTGCGAATGCGTAACGACCTGCTTCGATTTCATATACCCGATATCCGTTTTCGTCTTTGATATATCGAATGCCGCTAGCCTGATCAGCCGGCAACCCATTTTCCGTTATTTGCCCTGCCGGTAATACAGGAACGTGAACCCTTGCACGCGATTGAACTGGGACATGCACCGTCAGTTTGAACGAGATGTCCACCGTACGGGTCCATGCAACATGAATGATCCCTTTGACCGTGTCAAGCGTCGCTTCGGCCGACGTTAGGTCTCCAAGCGGGTAAGGCTTGACCTCCATTTCGGACCAACCGGCTGCAGTTTGCCGAATGCCGGCTACATACTCATAAAACCATTGCACGATGGTCCCGAACATATAATGATTTCTCGAACGTGTGTTAACATCCCAATATTCCCATAACGCAGTCGCTTCCTGTTGAAACCATAGCCCTATGCTCGGATAAGTAAACTGCGTCGCTGCCCGATAGGCTGCCTCTCCATATCCCAAACGTGTCAGCGTCGGGTAAAAATACTTATGCCCAATAATACCCACATCGGCATGACCGTTTGATCGTCGTTCAATATCATGGAGCAGGAGGTTCTCGACCAGTCTTTCAACATTCGAGGGTACGACTGAGAGTGCAAGCGGCAGTATATTTGACGTTTGCCGATATCCCGTTGCCTTATTCGTATAATAAAGTCCATTCTCCAGATCGAGACAATCGCGGTTTATGGCTTCAGCCGTTTCTTCAGCCAATTTCCCGTACCGCTCGCTATCCATCGAAAATCCCAATATGCCCGCAATGTCGGTCATCGTTCGCAGCACCAAATGGAGGTGGAACGAGGAAGTCAATTGACCTCCCTCCGGGGAACGTCCTTCCGGATAACCGGGAGCCAGCCAATCACCCAAGTCGCTGCTGGACATTCCTCTGTCAAGCAAGGCGATCTCATATTCGACGTATCTTTTCAAGTTGCCGTAATGCTCCCGAAGCACCTGGACATCGTCATAGTACCAGTACAAACGCCAGGCGATCAGGACATAGGCGCTACTCCATTCAGGTGCGTGAAAGTCCCCCCATCCGCTATCGGGAATCATAACGGGAATATACCCGTCATCCCGTTGGGAATCGCGCATGTCGATCAGCCACTTTTCCCAGAACAAGGCCATATCAAACTGAAAGGCAGCCGTTTCGGCAATCAACTGGGCATCGCCAAGCCAGCCATTTTTCTCATATTTGGGCGTATCGGTAATAATGCCGTGAAAATTGTTCAACAGCGTCTTACGGGTTGCCTCGTGAATCCAATTAAACAGAATATTGGAGCACTGAAAATGTCCCGTTGACCGCAAATCGGTATGAACGCGTTTGCCAACCACATCCGAAAGACTCAGTCTGATTCCTTGCCCAATAATCTCTACATACCGAAAGCCCTTATAGCTGAATTTAGGCTCCCATTTTTCAGCCCGCTCGCTTGATTTTATGTAGTGATCCGTTTGTATTTCCGCCTCGATCGCAGTCTGACGGTTATCGACACGGCCGGTTTCATCCAGCTTTTCGCCGTAAATAAACGAGACGGATTGTCCCGATCCCCCACCTTGAATATTCGTTTCCACCCACCCGGCTATCGTGTCGCCCATATCGAAAACATAATGGCCCTCCCCCAAAACGGTCATTTTTGCAGCATCCACTTGACCTACGACTCGAATCGGCGGCATAGACTGGGTTTCGAGCCGTCGCGATGGTGCGGGAACTACCTTCGGTTTAATGGTCTCCGCGGCATTAAAACCGGCTTTACTCCAATTCGTCCGGCACTTTCTTGCGTCGTACTGCTCACCGGCAAATATGGAATCGGATATGGTCGGTCCTTCCCCAATCAACTCCAAACGATCGTCCGTCTTGACGAGAAGCACGGTACCGTCTATGTATTGAATGACCAATTGGGCAATAAACCGGGGATTGTCATTCCACTTGACCCTATGCCAGTTCCAGACATTGGGTGTTTGCAATCCGTAAAACCCTCTGCCAAGCTCAACGCCGACACAGTTCTTTCCCGCCACCAGCTGCGCTCCGACATCATAGACATGATATAAATTTCGTTTATTATAAACGGTAAAAGCCGGTTCCAACTTGTAGTCCCCAACTTTGCTGCCGTTCAGATACGCTTCGCAATAACCGGCAGCGCTTATATACAGCCTGGCTTGTTTGAGGAGCTTGTCAACTTGGAACTCGCTTCGAAATAGCGGTGCATGTTCGCTGTCAGATGAGAGCCACACACCGGACCAATCCTCCGTATGAAGGAAGCCCGTCTCCCACCAAGCGATTGGACTCCATGTGGAAATACGATCCTTCTCGTCCCATACGCATACTTTCCAGTAATAGCGGGTAGCCGATTGCAGTTTTTCTCCTGAGTAGTCGATAGAAACACAGCGGTCGCTCGCGCATTTTCCGGAGTCCCATACTTCGCCGATTTCGGAATCCAGATTCTGTGCAATTGCGGAAACGAGAATGCGATAGGCCGTTTGACGTTGCCCACGCTGCATAGACTCGTTTATCCATCCAAGCCGGGGATTGGACTTGTCCGTTCCCACGGGGTTCATTGCGTATTCGGTTGTCAGCGAACTTACCTTAATCATAGGAATAGCTTCCTCTCTTATATGAGAACAAGGGGATGCCCCATAAGCCAGCCAAGTTGCTGTGAAAGATAATCGATGATTGAGGCTCAAGGGGGAGGTACATCCCCCTTTCTTTGTCTATCGATCATCTCAAGCAACTCTGCTTATGGGACAGCCCCTTGCCCATCGGGTTAAAGCCACTTCTCTCAATTGTGTTTCTACTTAAACTCTACGGTAACCGTATCACCGGCAGTATGGGAATAACTGAACTGTCTTCCTGTACCGTTAGCCGTTGAGGAAACCAATGATCCATTGACATAAACCTGGTTGGATCCGATCGCACTGGTTGTCTTATAAGTGACCGAGCCGGATGCCGTTGAGCTTGCTGTAAATTCCAGTTCCGAACTGCTGTTCACCGTAACCACAATATTCGACTTGGCACTGGAAACCGCCGTAACTTGTAACGGGTAAGGGGATAATGTCCCCTGCGTTCCCGATACTACAAAAGGTGCCGGCAAGAGAGAAGCCGCCGCGCTCTCTGCTTCAATATAATTCCGATAAGCTCCATTAAAGTCGCCGGCATGATAAGCTGTATCTCCTGCAGTCAGCTTCGTTGAGGCGAGTGTATCTCCCGGAAGAAGCGTGAACGAATTTCTCAAACGAACCGCGTCTCGTTCGGCAGCTATCGTCAAATTCTTCCTGCGTGGATTGACTAATGTAGCGATGCGAATCGGGTCGCCGGAAAAGGCGCTTACTTTATCGTTAAAGGCAATAAAGCTTGGGCTATGATACGGACTGGATATGCTCATGACATTGTAAAGCGTTACATACCTGAGGCCCAGCATAAATGAACCGGCCATATTCTTGTCATAGCCTTCGAGCGGCAATCCGCTGTGCTCTTGGTTCAAGTTGGCCGTTCGGCCGACATTATTGATGATTCGCTGTGCATGGGAGTAGTCGTGACTCAGAAAGTAGCTTTCGATTCCGGTTGCCGCTTCGTTCACGACTGCAGCCTCATAGCCGGAATGATAATTATCAAATAAAGGATAAGTCGGATGAGTCGGATTTTGCGTGAACAGATTATGTTTGACCCCATCCGTCGCGTAGGTAATCGTGTTGTTGTGGATCTTCGTGACCGGTTTATAAAGACCTTTATTGATGTTGCCATATATAAACTGGTTGTAGTTATTCAGATTGGTCTGCCACCACTGCTTCATCGTATCCCAGTTGCCGGTATAGGGGTTCAGGGTCACGCCGTCCGCACTGGCTTGTGCAACGGCATCCGGTCCGAAATCTCCGGCCCCCCGTACGCGCATATTCCCGCTGTTGACGGAAGCATACCCAAGTGTTGGATCCGAATCGGTGTCCATCTGATAGGCCCAGTAAGCCGGTTCGTTGTCGCCCGATACGCTTAGTAAAAGATTGTCTTGGTTACTGTTCGCCAAATCAAGCATGTTCTTGTTTAATTGATCCGTACTCAACCCAAGCCGATCCTTCTTGAATCCGTTTAAGGTACCTGAGGCGGGACTCGTGAATCCGCCATTATTAAATGTAAGCCATGGAGTACTGCCCCAGATATTTGGAGTTGTCCTTCCATAATGCGGGTCCGTTGCGTAATTCAGCGATTGCGTCAGCAGATTCATATTGGGATCTCTGTAATTATCCGTGCCGCTGAATAGGATCTGATCATAGATGATGGAATCGTAAGGGCTGTTCGGCGTTCCGCCCCAAGTCGAGTTCAAATATAGATTCACGGGTATTCCAGCGGTTTTAGCTACTCCCAGAATATAATCGATATCAGTTTGCACGTTTAACGTATTTTTGGCATACCATTCTTCCAATGAAAAACCGGGCTTTATGGAATTGCCGCCAAGATAATTGTCGGTGCGGGTAAGCACGTTGTTCTTAATGACATCGACCTGTTCCGGATAATGCTGAGTTGTGGAATCCTCACTGGCACGGCCGAGCAAGGGCGAGAAATACAGGGGAACATCGTACCTCGACGCATAGGTGTCGAAGCCGGCATAATTCCACATTTTATCGATGTACGCGTTATTAACCGAACCTGGCAATTGGTTGACAACTTTGACCGAAATTGTGCTTCCGGCGTACAACTGCTGCAAGTCCACAAAATAGGTAAGCGCTCCAATTCCGCGATCATACAGATTTCGTGTCTTGAACAGCGGGTTGTGGGAACTTTTGAAAGACAGGGTCTGTCCGCTTTGAATCGAACGGTTCGTATACAAAGAGCCGCGATTGTAAGTGCTCGTCGGATAGAACCCCAATACAAATCGCTGGGACGAATCGAACGCTTTTACAGTCGTCACTTCGAAATAGTAGGTTCTTCCTGGAAAGACAAGCACTTTTTGCGGAAATACGAAGGTCGCCCAGTTATAACCTCCCGGTACCTCGTCAGGGGAAAGAACGGCTTGACCGATGACATGCGTATTCCAAGGCTTTGTAGCCAGATAAGAACTGTCACTTGTCGTCGGTGTGTCATAAAGCGTCAGCACCAAGGCATTATCCGCCGGGATTGAACCCGCCTTCTCTACTTGCAGGGCGATAGCCTGAAGTTCCGTCGTGTTTCCAACGGCAAAGGTTTGACCGGGAGGGGTCGAGTTGTCAACATCAAGCGCCGTAAAGCCGCTGCCTGTCGCCAATTGATCGATACCTCCAACTTGTTGCCCATTCACCTGTATATCGTATGAGGCGGGAATATTCGGACCGGTTTTGAAGGATAACGTTTTTCCGCTGATCGGGGATCCGCCGGAGTAGAGCGTACCACCCGCATATGAACTGGTGTTGTAACCATAAAGAATGTACCGATTATTCATATCGAACGGCTTGCTCGTCGTAAACTCCATGTAATACTGGCTGTTGGGAAGTACGCCGACATCCTCGGCAAAGTTGAAAATCTCCCATGCATACCCCCCTTGAACGGATTGAGCCAACAAGGTACTTTCAGCAAGTTGTTGATGCTTATAGGGGGAATCCCACAATGTCAACGTCAAATTCATACTTGTGGAAGTGTAGATAAGTCCGACCTTCTCAATCTGAACCGCTATAGAAGGAATGTAAGTCGTGTTCGGTCCGGTTGTAAACGTCTGACCGGTCGCGTTCACATCAAGGGGAATGCCGTTGCTGCCCAAACCCGTCTGATCCGGATTGTCTAGCACCTTACGATAATTCGCCGAACCGACCGGATGGATCTCCCTGATTGCAAGCGTTCCGTAACGATTTGAGTTGTTGGCTATGTTAACGCTGAACCAGTCTCCCGCATTGCTGCCGGTATTTCGGTAATTATAGGTCTCGGCAATTTTTCCGATGCTTTCATTATAAGTCCCCGTTCCACCGCCATTAGATGAAAGTCCATGGCTCGTTTCGCTGCCGCTATTGCCCAAATCAACGGTATCCAGCACACCGGCAGTCGAATCTGTCACTACAGCCGTATAGATCCAATGATTGTTTGGCGCAGACACATCGCTGTAATCATTTACGATTTCATATTGAATCAAATGGTTGCCATCTTTAGTCGGGGTCCAGGTCCAAGTTAAATATCTTAAACTCCAAGCTTGACCGGACGCGTTCACCGCCATATTAAATCCCCCTCCTGGGGGAATGATTTGCTGTGAGCTGATGTAATCGCCGTCAATATAGAGCTTCACGGTAACGTTCTGACCGGCGGGCGTAGGCGTATCCCCATTATTCCCGATCTGCGTGGTTAGGGTCATGGATGTTCCGACTGTACCGATTCCGGACTTCACGACCGTCGTATCTACCGAGGATACAGTCGTATTAACGAATAATTCAATGCCGCTCACCATAGCTGCACTCTTGCTCGCCGGGTAGACAAAGGATGTGAGAATTAGAGCTGCTATCATAACAACTGTCCACGATTTGACTAACAACTTGGATCGTTTCATAATCAAGCCCCCTCGTAAATTGATTTTGCATATTATCAGGACCGTTTTTTGTGTATTCGCTTTCAATCCTATCTCAGAAGCAACGGTCCATTTATATCCATGAACCGTTGCTTCTGTTATTGTCTATAGAGACTCTTTTTTCAACTCTTGCGGGGAAACGGCATACCCGCGATCCATCAAGGCGATCAGGGCAAGCAAGCCTCCCCAATGATAATAACGATCGCTTGTGATTACGTCGCAGCCCTCGCCGGTATTGCCGTTGTAATTTTCATGGACATGACCGTGCGCCACCCATTCCTTAAGAATGAGCTCGGCCGATTTGTCTGCGAGAAGTCGAGCCGTCTCTGTTTCACCCTGGCTGCGCAGACCGAGGTAGACGAGTAGATTCATCGGTGCCCATATTCGCCCACGCCAATATTCCTGATCCGGATAGGCCGGATCATTCCGCGAGATGGACGGCAATACCCAATCCCCCCAGAACTCCGCCGGATTTAATAAGTGCTCGTCAATCATGCGCCTTACTTGCTTATCGGAAACGTAAGGCGTCAGCAATGGGTAGAAATTCGTCGGAGACAAACGTTCGCTGAATGCTCCGGTATCGGTCCGCAAATTACGGAAAATGCCCGTTTTCTCGTCCCATAAACGTTGCATGCCCGAACCAAACCGATCCGCCGATCGGCGAAGCGCTTCAGCACGCTCGCGATCATCGAGAATATCGGCGATCTCCGCCAAAGCGAGACAATCCCAAATATACAAACCCATCAGACCGGCATCGGCAAGTTTAAGCGCGTTTTGGGTTTTATCGAACGGAATTTCGTCGTACATCGGCGAATTATCCAACCCGGATTCAAGCGCAGCTCCAAACGTATCGTGAACGCCGGCCGTTTCCCAGAAGTTATCCGCTGCCGGCGTCATCGGATCCGAGCCCCAGGCCAGTAACCCTTCCTCGATCTGTCGATTATCCGGCCACCAAGCGTTCCATACGCAAAGCTGCTCGTATACTTCTTCCAGAAACCAACGATCGCCGTACTTGCGATAGAGCTGCAGGACAATAAACGAGCCTACCGGCGGTTGTGAGCGATCCCGCGAAATGACCGTTCCCGACCAGTCGAAGTTCGGCACGAAGCCGTCAGCCACAGCCGCACGGGTGATCTCGACCGCATTGGCGTAAGCAAGCGCTCGATTGTCCTCCATACACATGTAAGCGGCAAAGTAGGTATCCCAGCAGAAAAGCTTGTAGCCTTGGTCGTTCCAGATCCGACTTACCGGTGTGACGACCCGTTGAAATTTGGGTTCGTAGATGGTATCCCAGGCCATGCAGGCCTGCATGGAAGCGTACAAATCCGCTTCATCGCCAAATGCCGATCGGCGCGCTTCCGTAATTCCGCGGCGCCGCTGATCGATGAGCTCCTGGATAGTTGCCAACTCGCACGGCTTGCCAGTCGATAAGCCGACCGTCTCATGGAGGGACAAAGCCATATAGGGTCCGGATGCGGAGACATGATATTCCTCGACGACGGGGCCGGTCGAATAGAGTCTAACGTTCCGATCCGGAAAGACAGCTTCGATGCTTCCGTCGTTCGCGTGCTGGACATAGCCTTTGCCGTTCCACAGGATGCCGCATTCGGCGATCAGAACGGCGGGCTTGAGTTGGTTGCGCAGCGGAGTGACCAACAGGAAAAGTTCTCCGTTCTCTACCGCGCTTTCAACTCGCAGCTCGATGTCGCGCCATTGTAAGGTCAGATCGGTATACACCCCATCGTAGCTGCGCAATCCGGGCCGCACGACCTCCTGATCCTTGCCTTGCCGTCCGATCAAGGCTTCGGCGAGAAAACCGCCTTCCCGGTATTCCTTGATGCCTAATTTGACCGCGGCGCACTCCGGAAGCAGCACATGCGTCAGGACGCTGCGGGTATACCAGGTGTTCCAGCCGG
>Ga0256901_1000498_pt1 | contig 22227 bp, 16 predicted proteins | sample MC6MC0689MT_FD_190200 | JGI IMG/M metagenome (GOLD analysis project Ga0256901, IMG submission 190200) | Metatranscriptome of enriched soil aggregate microbial communities from Iowa State University, Ames, United States - MC6-MC0689-MT... | ecosystem: Environmental > Terrestrial > Soil >... | reverse complement strand
TTTACTTTTTGTGACAAATTTGGCGCGGGTGCTATCTCCACTACTTTTTGAAAACGACGTTGCACTGAGCAATCTCTTTCATACAAATGCACGATGTTGCCATGATTGTCTGCTAGTAATTGTACTTCTATATGTTTGGGTTGGTCTATAAATTTTTCTATAAAAATAGTACCATCGCCAAAAGCTTTTTCAGCTTCGTTATGCGCTTCATTGAAAGAATTTATCAAATCTTCTTTCTTGCGAACAACGCGCATGCCGCGACCACCGCCACCTGCAGCCGCTTTCAAAATGATAGGCAAACCTATTCTTTCTGCTTCGGCCAATACTTTTTCATTGTCGGCAAGGTCAATGAGGCTATCCTCGATAACAGGAACATTTACAGAACGCGCTATTTTCTTAGCGGCTATTTTATCACCCAATTGCTCCATCACTTCGGGGCTGGGTCCTACAAATATGATGCCTTCTTCACGGCAACGTCTTGCAAATTGTACGTTCTCGCTCAAAAAACCATAGCCTGGATGGATAGCATCTATATTATTATCCTTAGCTGTTTTAATAATAGCTTCAATGTCCAGATAAGGCTTCAGTGGCTCATCTTCATTGCCTATCACATAGGCTTCGTCGGCCTTGTATCTATGCAATGAGTACCTGTCTTCATAAGTGTAAATAGCCACGGTACGAATACGCATTTCAGATGCAGCACGTAAAATACGGATGGCAATTTCACCTCTATTGGCCACCATCAGCCTTTTTATGCTATGTTGTTCTTGTGTGTTGTCAAAGTTGTCGGTATGCATGCTTCAATTTCTTTTGTTTTTTATAAAACAGGTTTAGCCATAGCTTATTTATTAAAAGCTAATGCAAATTAAGGGATAAATGTAGAATATTAGTTTGGGCTCTTGCTAAGTGATATAGATAAGATTTAGCCAAAAAGGAGGATAACGTGATTGCTATGATTTTGTTGAAAAGGTATTAAAGAAATATTGCACATGCGAAGAATTACAACGATAACTAATGCCAATTTTTATGTCAGTCGTTGACTTCAATATTATTGTCCTTCAAAATGCTGTAAAATTTTTTCTCCTTTCCTGCCTTTTTCATTTTATGATACACTGTGCTCATTATAGATTCTGCATCTGTTCTGTACGGCGATTTTTGTTGTGTATATAGATTGTAGGCTTTACAAATATTGTCCAGGCCTTTTTCATTTTCATTTAAGAAATTTGCATAAACATGACCCAGCCCGTAGAATACTTCAGGATTGTTGGGGCTGAGTAATGCCATTTTCTCGTAAGTCTTTATAGCCTCTTCGTACCGCTCAATATGAATGTAAACAACAGCAAGATTTTGTAATGGAATTTCATTGTTTGGGTCAATGCTTAAGGATTGCTGATAAGCGTGTATGGCTTTGTCATACTGTCTTTGCTTGCGGTAAGTCAATCCTAAATTATCCCATGCAAATACAAAGTTCGCATCTTTCTCTACTGCCTTTTTATAATAGTCCAATGCTATGGTGTCGTTTGCTGCATCTAGTGCTTGAGAGAAGGCCAGCATAGCTAGTGGATTTTTCGATAAGGATTTTTCTTTAATTAAATCTGAAGATGCAATCTTGATTTGTAAGGATTGACAGTTGGCCATCAAGTCGCGCTCCAAATCGTAATAGTATTTTTTATACTCAGCAGCATCAGTGTTTGTATTGATTACAATCTCATTCGTTTTACCTTTTTTCTTCTTTTTATTATCTGCTAGCATATCTTCCAGCGAGCCCATAGAGTTTGTTAGTTTAGACATCATTTGATAAGTCATCACCTGCTTATCAATACAGTCATTTGCCATATTAGCAATGTCCAACTTCGATTTATTGTAGGTAGGAATAGAATCAATACACTTGCAAGCGGCTTCGGAAGAAGTAGCAATTATTGCGCTGTCGCTTATAATATTTTCAGACTTTTTCTTCTGTGCAAATACAACTAGACTTGTAGCCATAACGGCCATAAAAACAATCCCTTTTTTCATACGAGTGATTTATGATGAGTAAGGTAAAAAAAGGAAATTATAAATCCAAGTTGTTTAGCTAAAATACAATAGCCTGACGTGTATAACATGTCAGGCTATTGTTATCAGAACTTATTTAAAACACTTTACACCGCACTATGCGCTTCACTGCTCACCGCTTCATGCTCTAATGCACCTAGGAAGCGCTCAGCGTCCAAAGCCGCCATACAGCCACTACCAGCCGCTGTTACCGCTTGTCGATAAATTTTATCTTGTACATCACCGCAAGCAAATACGCCTTCTATATTGGTTTTAGATGTGCCGGGTGTAGTGATTATATACTCTTGTTCGTCTAGTTGTAAATAGTCTTTGAACATACCAGAGTTAGGCTGGTGGCCAATTGCCACAAAGAATGCGCTCAAAGGAATAGTTGTTTCTTCGTTGGTTTGATTGTTTTTGATTTTCAATCCATCTACTTTTTTATCGCCTAATACTTCTACAGTTTCGCTGTTCCAATACACTTTAATATTAGCTGTTTTCAATACTCTTTCTTGCATCACTTTCGAAGCGCGCATCTCGTCTTTACGTACTATCATGTGTACCGTGCTACACAGTTTAGATAAGTACAAAGCTTCTTCACAAGCTGTATCTCCTGCACCAACTATAGCCACTTCTTTTTCTTTAAAGAAGAAACCATCGCACACCGCGCATGCTGAAACGCCATAGCCATTAAGCCTTTGCTCCGATTCTATACCTAGCCATTTAGCAGAAGCTCCAGTAGCAATAATTACTGAGTCTGCCTCAATCCATTTTTCCTCATCTACTTCTACTTTAAATGGGCGTTGCGAAAAATCAACTTTAGATATCATTCCCCAACGCAAATCTGTACCCATGCGTTTAGCTTGAGCTTCAAAATCTTTCATCATTTGCGGTCCCATTATACCTTCGGGATAACCAGGGTAATTTTCTACATCAGTAGTAATGGTTAATTGACCACCGGGTTGCAAGCCAGAATAAAGCACAGGTTTAAGACCTGCACGTGCAGCGTATATGGCAGCAGTATAGCCTGCCGGACCTGAACCAATAATTAGGCAATGTATTCTTTCCGTTTCTGTCGACATTTTTATATTCTTTATTATTTACAATATTATTTTTGAATAGGCGAAATTAAGCATTTCTTCGAGCTTTAATAATAGGCAAAAGCTAAGATGTTATAGCAATTATTATAGTCAGGCAATAGCCTTATTAAGCCGTAAAATTCTTTTGTCTTTGTACTTCGTACAGCATAATGCCCGCTGCTACAGACACATTCAGCGAATCGAAGCTATCTGCCATCGGAATTCTTACTAAGTAATCCGCTGTTTTTAAAATAAACGGACTAACACCTTTGTCTTCTGAACCCATTACCAACGCGATTGGTATAGTCATGTCTACTTCCGTAATAAGGTCACTTGTTTTTAAAGATGTGGCTACTAATTGTATACCATTTAAGTGCAGAATGTCTACAGCTTGCTCTACTGAGGCTACGCGGCAAATAGGTAAATGCTCCAAGGCGCCAGCCGATGCCTTAATCCCTTCTTCAGTAATAGCCGCATTGTTAGACGATGGAATTACTAAAGCATGTGCACCATAACAATGTGCCGAACGGGCTATAGCACCCAAGTTGCGCGTGTCGGTGATGCCATCTAGCAAAACAATTAATGGTGTCAAACCTTTGTCTACAACTTGACTAATAATTTCTTGAAGCGGTTGGTACTCTATCAAGCCACCAATGGCTACAACGCCTTGGTGGTTGGCTTGTGTAAAGCGTGTAAGCTTTTCTTGAGGAACTAAGCTCACCGCAATATTGCGCTCACGAGCTTCTTTTTTTATGGCGTTTATTTCTTCACCAGTTGCAGTTTGTAGCAAAAATATTTTTTCAATATTTGCCGCATTCTGCAAGGCTTCTAGCATAGGCTTGCGACCAATAATTAGTCTGGTTTTTGGTACGGATGGTTTGTTACTTCTATATGGCTTGTTCAAAATGGCTGTTTTTAATAATTCGGCAGCAAATCGCTGCGGTCGGCAAAGTTATACTAAAAAGGCATAATGGACATTCGGGTTCTATGTCAGGTATTTTATCGCGGGCGAATGACAATCTGGTTGTTCGGTTTTTGTGAACGCAGATTTATAGGATAATCATGATTTTTTTGAAAATATTGATTTGACATAAAATTCCATGTAGGAACACGCCTCGAGGCGTGTTCCTACAATTAGTACCTAAGAGCTTTTCTCAACCAGTCACCCTCTCCTTGGAAAGGGCCGGGGAGAGGTCAGTTGCTACCAAATAGTATAACGCAGTCCTAAAAAACCTTTTATACCTTGCAGCGAAGCATAATTGTATTCGGTATCAAAAGTGTATTTGTTAGGGTTGTTTATCGGGTCGTCCACATATTTGTCAAATGGGTCATTAGGACGCATGAAGGTGTTTTTAGGCACAAAATTCAATAGATTTTTTACGCCGCCATATACCTCGAAAGCCTTGCCTAGCTTCTTTGTTACTTGTATATTGGCTATGCAAAACCAGGGAGAATATTCCGGACGGAAGTCATTTTGTTGTACCGGCAGCTTCATTGGTCCGTTCACTTGTCCGGTAATATCAACACTAAAATTTTTAGGGAAAGCATAGCTAATAGCAAAATTGCCCGACCAGTTTGGAGCAAACAATTGTTTGTTTTTTACCAATGCACCCTTGCCATCATCGTCGTTCATTTGGTACACATCCATCCAGGTTGCGCCTATCATTATGTTCAGCGGTATATGAAAAGTCATACTGGTATTAAGCGAAATGCCTCTTGAAATGGCATAGCCATCAAGATTGTTGTACAAAATTTTATTGGGGTCAGATAAATAGTCCCCTATTATTTTATTGGTGAAATAACCATAAAATCCAGTAGCGTCAATATTGATGAAATTGTTGCCTATGGGCATTTGTAACACATAATTCAAATTGCCATTGTACGATTTTTCAGGTCTTAATTCTTCTACTATTTCCACCTTTCTTGAACCCGTTAAGGCAGCATGGTCTTCTGTGAAAAGGTTGACTACCCTGAATCCGGTACCAAAACTTGCCCTGAAAGTATTTTTATTATTAGGGGAATATTTGTAAGCAATTCGGGGAGAGTGAATAGCACCATGGTTTCTGTCATAATCAAAACGATAACCCAACAATAGTTTTTGTGCTTTAGCAAGCGACCATTCGTCCTGAATGAAAAGGCCGGGTAGGGGCGTGTGCATAGGCGCGTTCACATTGTTTTCCGTTGCAGTGCCCGCAGTGTTATCGTCGTAATAAGTGTATCTAAAAGAAGAACCCAATAAGAGGCTATGGTTTTCAATTTCCTTATCCCAATACAATTGCCCGAAAGCAACTTTCTGATTGGCCTTGTAGGGTGTGGTACCGTAATAAGAGTCTTGATCATGCGAGATCAGCGAAAATTGCGTCATTATTTTTTCTGTTGTAGGCAATTGATATTGTCCTATCAATTCCCAACGTCTGGTGTAGACGCTTTCACCATAAATACTATCGCTACCGCGCCACTCCTTCGACCAATTCGTTTGTCCACCCCATCTGTCTTCGTGTACGTAACGCGCGCCTATACTCGCTATCCTGTTTTCTTTTCTTAAAAAATTCCATTTATTAAATATCGAAAATCTGTTCTGAATCGTTACATCAGTAAACCCATCTTTGTTATTGTCTATCGGGTTCTGGTATCGAAAATGATTTATGCCCAACAGCATTTGTGTTTTATTGCCAATATTAGCTTTGTAAGCCACATCTGCATTCAGCTCTGCCCATGAAGTACCCATTACATCAAGGCTTAGCTTATTTGCTTTGCCAGGGTTTTTAGTAATTACATTGATGATACCACCCATAGCTTCACTGCCGTATAGTGCGCCAGCAGGACCTTTCACCACTTCCAGTCTTTCTACAATGCTGTTTGGAATACCACTCAAACCATATACAGTAGATAGGGAACTTACAATAGGCATACCGTCTATCAAAATCAAAGTATAAGGACCTTCCATGCCGTTGATATGGATATCGCCCGTGTTGCAAACATTACAATTCAGTTGCGGCCTTACACCATTTATCATACCCACAGCGTCGAATAGCGATGGGGTAGGGTTCTTTTTAAAAAACTTTGGTGTAAACACTTCCACGGGAATGGCGCTCTCCAGGCGGCTTACAGCCTTCATGGTGCCCGTTACCACTACTTCATTAATGCTTTGGGACGAACGCAGTCTTACAGTTTTTTGACTTTCGCCTAAGCTGTATTGCAAGGTGTCGTTTGTGTAACCAACAAAACTTACTGCTACGCTATTCACTTGAAGCGTATCTGCTACAGCAAAAGAAAATTGACCATTATCATCAGTTGTTATAGTTTCTTTTGACGGGAGTAAAGTCACTGTAGCAAAGGGTATTGGTTCTAAGTTTGCTTGGTCTATAACCTTTCCTGATATGGTTTTGATTTGGGCAACTATATTTCCAAAGCTCAATAAAATCAGTATAAATGTAAAAGCTAATCGCTTCATGCTAAAATTATTTATTCAGCAAAGAAACAAAATATTTAGATTAGTCTAAAAATTATTTTCTATTATCGATTATCAACTTAAACTAGAAATACTTGTTTTTCATAAAGAGCAATGCTGCTCACACAGATTTATCTTTGCTGAAATATTATAATGATCAAACATTGCTTTTATGTACTCATCGCATGTATAGCCATGCTGCCACACGCTGTGGCGCAAGAAATAATGGACGAACCCAAAATTGACAAATTGCAAACTATCTATCTCTTTAGCGGTCTAGGTGCAGATTACAGAATTTTTCAGCAACTAGAATTGCCAGGCTATCATCTTGTGCACATACAATGGGAAAGGCCCGATGCCGATGAAACCATGGCACAATATGCAGCAAGAATAAAGGCGCAAATCACTACAGAAAATCCCATTTTCATTGGCGTTTCCTTTGGTGGTATGATGGCCATCGAAATGTCAAAGCTGATGCCAACAGAAAAGATAGTGCTTATCTCCTCCGCAAAAACTAAAAATGAATTAGCGGCGAATGGGAATTTCTTTATTAAATACGGCGTCTACAAGTTTATTCCGGGCTCTATATTGCAACAATCCAATTTTGTGGTCAACAATTTATTTGGTGCCAATACAAAAGAAGATAAAGATATATTGGCGCAAATCCTGGCTGATACAGACGTCCGGTTTTTCCGTTGGGCCATGAACAGTATGCGTCATTGGGATAATGAAACCAATCCGCAAAACCTTATTCACATTCACGGTACTGACGATAAAATTATTCCAATCAAAAATCTTAAATCAGACTATAAGATACAAGGTGGTGGCCATTTTATGGTGCTTAATAAAGCAACAGAGATTAGTACCATCATCCTTAATTATCTTCGCTAAAATCATATTAAAATGCCCAACCGCTTACAGCACGAAACCAGCCCCTACCTCTTACAACATGCTAACAATCCTGTAGACTGGTATCCGTGGAGCAATGAAGCTTTTCAGCGAGCTCAAGACGAAAACAAACCTGTGCTGGTAAGCATTGGTTATGCTGCCTGCCACTGGTGCCATGTGATGGAACACGAGAGTTTTGAAGACGACAGCGTAGCCGCTTTTATGAACGAACACTTCATTAATATTAAGGTAGATAGAGAAGAGCATCCTGACGTAGACCATTTGTATATGGATGCGCTACAGGCCATGACTGGCGCGGGCGGATGGCCTTTGAATATGTTTGTAACTCCCGATAGAAAACCCTTTTATGGGGGCACTTATTTTCCACCCAAAAGCATGTATGGTCGCTCGTCCTGGATGGAAATTGTTACGGCTTTGCACAGAGCCTGGCTGGAAAAACCGGAGGAAGTGCAATTACAGTCTACACAAATGTTGGCGCATTTGAAACAAGCTTCTTTGATAGCCACCGTAAAGCCCGATGAAAAGAAAATAGAAAAGCAAGATATCGAGACCATCGTCAAAAACCTGCTGCAACAGGCTGACCGCGAATTTGGTGGTTTTGGTGGCGCGCCTAAGTTTCCTGCTACTGGCGCTATTCAATTTTTGTTGGAGTATTACCATTTTCAGAAAGATAAAGAAAATGGTTTAGCTACAGCGGCACTTGAACATGCATTGCTGAGTTTGAATAAAATGATAGAAGGCGGTATCTACGACCAGATTGGTGGCGGCTTTTCGCGCTATGCTACCGATAATGATTGGCTGGTACCACACTTCGAAAAAATGCTTTACGACAATGCGCTATTGCTCGATGTGCTTTCGTTTGCTTATCAAATTACAAAAGAGGAGCGTTACCGAAGAGTAATTACAGAAACCATAGACTTCTGTAACCGGGAATTGCGAAGCGCAGATGCGGAAGGATTTTATTGTGCTTTGGATGCAGATTCGGAAGGTGTGGAAGGTAAATATTACACCTGGACCTGGCAGGACTGGAAAGCATTAATGAACGATGTGCATCCTGCAGTAGCGGCCTATTTTGGCGTACAGGAAGATGGCAATTGGGAACATACCAATATTTTAAATGAAGCTATTCCTACTGCCACTATTTTGGAAACATACAGTCTTTCAGCCAAAGCATGGGATGAGCACTTAACAGTAGCGAAAAACAAACTTTTTACCAAAAGACAAGAAAGAATACGACCTAGTACTGATGATAAAATATTGCTTTCTTGGAATGCTTTAATGAACATAGCCCTGGTGAAAGCCGCTACAGCGCTTGATGAGGAACGATATTTACAACAAGCCGAAAAGCAGATAGAATGGTTATTGCAGACATTTATACAAGGCGAACACGTTAACCATACGTATAAAAATGGAACCGCTAAAATTACGGCCAAGCTCGATGATTATGCTTATTTAATAGCCGCTTTATTGCAGTTAGCCTCAGCCACGGGTAAGGAACAATATTTGCACAAGGCAAATGAACTGATGCAAATTACTGCCGATGACTTTATAAATGAAGACCATAATTTTTTCTATTTTTCATCGGTACAGCAAACGGATATTGTGGTGCGTAAAATAGAACTCTACGATGGTGCTACGCCAGCCGCCAATTCGGTAATGATGGAAAACCTTTGGATAATGGGCAATTTGTATGAGCGAAGCGATTGGTTGGAACAAAGCACTGAGATGATGTTTGCTATGAAGCAGTCTGCGGTTCGTTATCCCACCTCATTCGCGCGATGGGCAATATTTATACAACAATATGAAGCTGGCCAGAAACAACTCATAATTGCTGGAAACCAAGCTGAGGCTATATTAAAGGATTGGAAGAAGGAAATTCATCCTGAAATTTATGCCTTCGCGCAAACGGTTTCGTCTACATTACCCGCCTTAAAAAACAAATATTTAGACGGAGGTACGCTGTTGTATTTGTGCGAGGGCTTTGCTTGCCGGCAGCCAGTAGCCAGCCTTGCAGCGCTAGGCTTATAGCATTTACAAGATTATTTTGGATTTTATAAAGATGACTTATATAGATATCTTGAACTAAATCAATCGTAAAAATAAAAATTTAGGAAGGCTTGTTTTGAAGAAAAAAAATTCATTATTTAGCCCTCCGTTTCACATGAGTGTGTGGGAATGAAAAAAAAAAAATTAACGGGATTGTTGCATTTTCGAAAATTTATTTGAATATTGTGACCCATTGTAAAAAATGAGCTCGCTAGAAAGCGTTTTAGCAGCTTATTTAAAATGAAACGCAGGATTGCTATTTTTATTCTTTATAAATTATAATTTAGCAAATCGTTTGGTGATACAGTGGATGATTTTAGTAGAAGCTTGAAAAGTAAAAGAAAAAAGAAATTCAATTTTTGTTTGAGCAAAACTTGATTTTTCAAAACTTTGATTATCTTTCGGGCAAAATTGAATATAATTATATCTTCAAAGATTGATAAGAACATGCATTTCGTAGATGCGAGCTTAATATGTAATAGTATCAGGCATTCAGGAACGAAAAATTGTATGGAGCATTAAACAATGACAAAAAACACACAGATGAAACAACTCTCCCTGAGTATTGCCACAGTGGCTATGGCTATCTTCGCTGCAAGTTGCGGTCAGCCTACTTCGCAAGGTCAGTTAGTGGGCGATTATTCTAACAGAATGAATTATAGAGCCCCTGCACCAGTTGGTATGGTTTATGTAAACTCCGGTGTCATGAAATCAGGCTACAGCGATCAGGATATTGAGAATTCCCTGGATGCCCCTGTTCGTACTTTGCAGATGACAGGTTTCTACATGGATGATACAGAAATTACTAATGCTGAGTATCGCCAGTTTACCAATTGGGTTCGTGATTCTATCGCTAACACTACCTTGGGCAACTTTGTAGATAACGAAGATGGTACACAGTCTATCGATTGGAAAAACCGTATTAAATATACAGACGCTGATGTACAAGACCAATTGATGGGTATGTATATCGACGCAAGCCAAACTGGTACTGGCAAAAAAGAATTGGATGTTACTAAACTGATGTATAGTTATACGTACTTCGATATGGAAGCGGCGGTAATGAACCCAGGACAACCAAGAACAAACTTTAGAGTAACCAAATCTATAAACGTATATCCTGATACTGCGGTTTGGATGCGTCAATTTGCTTATTCAAATAACGAACCTATCGCTCGTCAATACAACTGGTTCCCTGCTTTTGATGAATATCCTGTAGTAGGTGTTAACTGGTTCCAGGCTACTGCTTTCTGTAACTGGAGAACACAGCTTTGGCAAGGTGATCGTGAAAAACGTAAATTATACTTTGAAGGAAGCTTCCAATTACCTGACGAAAGTCAATGGGAGTGGGCAGCTCGCGGAGGTCGTCAATTATCTCCTTATCCTTGGGGCGGTCCTTATACTATGAACCAAAAAGGTTGCTACTTAGCAAACTTTAAACCAGATCGCGGAGATTATTCAGCAGATGGTGGTTTGTATACTGTTCGCGCAAATGCTTACTGGCCTAATGACTACGGTTTGTACAATATGTCTGGTAACGTAGCAGAGTGGACAAAATCTAAATACGTAAGAGATGCATATAACGTAAACGTTCTTGCAGATATGAATCCGGATATCAGAGCGCGCATCAACGAAACAGACCCAGCTTGGCAACGTCGTATTGTTGTAAAAGGTGGAAGTTGGAGAGATCCTGCTCCTTACTTAAACGTAAGCAACCGCGATTATGAATTTGCTGATACTGCAAAAGCTTATATTGGTTTCCGTACCGTTTACCAACAATTAGCAGGCGCATTGAATAATGAGCCAAACAGATCAAGATAATTTTATTTTAAAATAGTGCAGAGGTAGTATCAAAAATCATTTTTTCAAATTTAATATCGAATAATTTAACAAGATGGGCTCAATAACTTTGTTTTTCGAAACCAAAGCGGGAAAATACATTAAGAACTTAATCATTGGTGTGGGTGCAGGTGTCGTACTTGTGGGTGCACTTTTCAAAATTCGTCACTTACCAGGAGCTGATATGATGCTTACGGTAGGGATGTTGGTTGAGGCATTTATCTTCTGTTTGTTAGGTCTGCTTCCACCACATAAAGATTACTACTGGGAGCGTTACTACCCAGGTCTTGATGAAAATCCACACGTTGAGGCTTATAAGAAAGGTGTGAAATTTAAACCACCAACTACAGCTTTAGGCGAAGGTGGTAGCGGCGGCGGAAGCTCAAGCACTGCTTCTTTAGATAAAATGTTGGATGAAGCAAACATCAACCCAGCTAACTTAAAGCGTCTTAACGAAAATTTCCAACGTTTTGGTAATACAGTTGACCAAATGAAGGACATCACAGACGTTACTGCTGCTACGGGTGCTTACTCGCAAAGTGCACGTGAAGCTGCTGAGGCTTTAGGTCAAATGAAAGATACATTTGTAGGTGCATCTGCTACTATGAACTCATTTAATAGTGCAGCTGATAGTACAGCTCAGTTCCACCAACAAGTTCAGGTATTGTCAAAAAATCTTGGTTCGTTAAACCAAATTTATGAAGTAGAGTTGCAAGATGCTAACAACCATCTTAAAGCGATGAACAAGTTCTACAGCAACTTGGTAAATGCTTCTGATGCGATGGCTTCTAGCGCAACTGATGCTGTTGAAGCTAAAGAGCAAATTGCTACGTTATCTAAGAATTTGTCTCAATTGAACAATATCTATGGTAATATGCTTAGCGCAATGCAAGGCAGGTAATCATAAATTTAAACTATTTTAATCTTCGTTCGGCACTCCTATTTAATATAGGATGTGCAGGGGAGCTTTAAGTAAAATTATTAATTTTAACTAAGAAAAATAACTAGGATGGCATTACCTAAAGAGCCACGGCAGTTGATGATCAACCTGATGTATCTGGTGTTGACTGCGATGCTTGCCTTGAATATTACCCGTGAAGTGCTTGAGGCTTTTAGAACTATCAATAATAGTATAGAGCAATCCAACTCTTCCATCGATTCAAAAAATGAGTCGATTTATAAAGCCTTTGAAGTGGCTGCTCAAAAAGAGTCTTCTAAAGATAGGGTTAAACCTTATGCTGATAAGGCTTTAGAAATTAAAGCGGAGTCAGACAAATTCTTCTCTTATTTAGGCACTTGGAAAGATTCAGTTATTGATCGTTCTGGTGGCTACGTTGACAACAACGGTGTTAAAGAATTGAAGAGCATGGAAGATATCGATGCTGCAACTCGCCTATTTGTAGAAGAAAAGAAAGGAGATATCATAAAAAGCAAATTACAAGAGTATGTAGATTTCTTACTTGCTAGAATTGATGATCCTGCTGAACGCGAAAGTTTGAAAAAGCAATTGCCTATTCAAATTAAGGATCCTCCCAAATCTGAAGACAATCCTAGTGGTAGTTGGACGTATGGTACATTCCACAACATTCCTGTTGTTGCAACTATCACTATGTTCTCTAAATTCCAGAATGATGTTAGGAACTCTGAATCCATAGTTTTAGAAAATCTATACAAACATATTGATGACAATACGGTTGTATTTGATGCCTTGGAAGCAATAGCTGTACCAAAAACAAGCTATGCATTGGAAGGACAAGAAATGGAAGCTAAAGTTATGCTTGTAGCTTACAATAAAAGTTACAATCCTAATATGGGACCAAATGTAAAAGTGGAGAATGGAATTGGTACAATGAAATTCAAAGCTTCTGGTGCTGGATTGAAAACAGTAAATGGACAAATTACGAGAGAGGTTAACGGCGAACAAAAATCTTATCCATATAACTTCCAATATATGGTAGGTTCTGCTGGTGCTTCCTTGCAATTAGATAAGATGAACGTAATGTACATTGGCGTACCTAACCCAATTACGCTTTCAGCTTCTGGTTATAACATTGAAGATGTAAAGTTGTCTATGCCTGGCGCTGATTTACAAGCTGATGGTAAAGGTAAATACATTGTAAATGTGTCTAAAGCAGGTACTTTGGATTGGTCTATTACTGGTGTTAGAGGAACATCTTCTTCTTCTATCGCAGCTGGTAAAATACGTGTAAAGAATATTCCACCTCCAACAGCGAAGATTGCAGGTAAATTTCAAGGCATGATTCCTACGTCAACTGCAAAAGCGCAACAAGGTGTTTTCGCTGAATTGGAAAATTTTGATTTTGATACTAAATTTACGGTAACAAAGTTCCGCTTTGTATGGATACGTAAAATTGGAGACGCTGTGCCTATTGAAGTTGTTGGGAATAGATTTAACGGTGATTGTCAGAGAGCAATCGATCAATCTAGACCGGGAGATAAATGGCTTATAGAAAACGTATTCGCAGTTGGTCCTGATAAAGTAGTTAGACCTATTAATTCTGTATCTTTAACACTTAACTAGTCTGCCTTTAAATACCCAATAAAATTACGAAGATGAATATCTTAAAAAAATATAGTTTTGCTTTAGGGCTAATTGCTTTTTCTGGTGCTGCATTTGCTCAAAATCAGCCTCAGAATGCGGATCCTGCTACGCAAGGTAGTTATGAAGCGGTGAACGATTTATGGAAACCTTCTTTAGTAAAAGATGGAATAATTGATCGAGTTCCACATGTAAATAAAGCTATGGATTTGGCTTCTATCCGCGAGGCTGATGCAGCGTGGTCAAGAAGAGTTTGGCGTCAGATTGACGTTAGACAAAAGCAAAATCAAGCTTTTATCTACACTGGTGACGAATATACAGGTGGTGGTGCATTTATCGAGATTTTGATAGATGCTGTTAAGAAGGGTAAGGTGCAAGCTTATGGCATATTTGATGATCAGTTTAGCTCTGCTTTGGATCTTGAGGCCTTTAATCAAAGTTTAGGCGGTGAATTCGATACTGTGCGTGTTATTGATCCAGATACAGGAGAAGAAACAATCACTGTTAAAAAGAAAGAATTCAACGTAAACACTGTAAATAAATACAGAATTAAGGAAGATTGGGTTTTTGATAGGAATGCTGGGAGGTTAAAAGTTCAAATTATAGGAATTGCTCCTATAAAGGATGAATTAAGCGAAGCTACTGGTCAAGTTAACTATTCTACTCCAATGTTCTGGTTGTACTACCCAGAATTGAGAAAAGTTTTAGCTAATTACGAAGTGTATAACCCGCAAAACGATATGCAGCGCATGACATGGACGGATTATTTCGATGGTCGTTATTTCTCTAGCTATGTGCTTAAGACAAATGCTAACAACCCAACAGGCGAAAATTTTGCTTCTGGTTTAAGAGGTCTTGAAGAAGGTGAAAGAGCGTTGGATGTATTGAGAGAAAAAGATGATGATATGTGGGCACGCTAGTTTAGCGCCTATTAAAATTATAGAAGACGATTGGATTAAATCCAATCGTCTTTTTTTGTGCTATAAATTTTACAATTCCACTACTTTTTTTGCTAGGCAATTGATTAAGTTTGCAAATTGTAGAAGTTCAGGAACCAATTGTCAAATTTTGAACCGTTAATGAAGAGATTTATCGTAGTGAAGGCACTTGCCTTTGCCGTATGCTTATGCATAAACAGTGAGACGAATGCACAAATCTGGAAGAAAATAATTCCAGAAAAAAAAGAAACAAATCAGGTTCAAGATGCCGATGCTGAAGCTGTGCTAAAACAGTTGAGGGCTGATATAGGCTATTTAGCCTCCGATAAATTGGAGGGAAGAAGAACCGGAACGAATGGCGAAGCCTTGGCGGGTATGTTTATTGAGAAACGCATGAGCGAAATTGGCCTGTATCCTTTCGGGCGTAACTTTCGTCGTCCATTTACTTTCGATTGGGGCAAAGAATTGACTCCGGAGATCAGACTTACCATTAATAGTAAACACGTCTCTATTCCTGAAGACGCCTTCCCTTTTGGTTTTTCTGCTGCAGGCACAGAAGAGAATTTTTTCTTGCCCGAAAGTATGGAAGCGCATGCGCCTTGGCTAGTGTCGCTATATGAAACAGAACAGGATGCTAATAACCCACATTTCGACTGGGAAAAGCAAGCCTTTGAACGCGCTAAGAAGGCTCACGAGCGTGGGGCTACTTCTGTACTCTTCTACGATAAGTTCGGCAGCAAATATGCACCTACGTTTTCCAAACGCTCCGACTATGAAAACCTGGAATTGCCTGTTTTGTTTTTATCTAAAAAGGTATATGACCAGCATGTAAAAGATATGACCGTGATGTGTCCTGTTTATATGAACATCACCTTTAAGAAGGAGAAAAGAACGGGTACCAATATTGTGGGCTATATAAATAATAATGCCAAAGAAACAGTAATTATTGGTGCACATTACGACCACTTAGGTTATGGTGAAGATGGCAATTCAAGGAATACAGATAAAGCTAAGCTGATTCATAATGGTGCTGATGACAATGCCAGTGGTGTGGCAGCGATGTTGGCCATTGCCAAAAAAGTAAAACAATCAAACTTAAAAAAATACAACTATCTCTTCATCGCATTTTCTGCCGAAGAATTAGGTCTATTGGGTTCGAAGGCATTTGTAAAGGAAAAAGATTTTGATAAGCATAAAGCAGCCTACATGATTAATTTGGATATGGTGGGCAGGCTTTCTCCAGAGCGGAAGCTTACCGTTGGTGGCGTAGGTACTTCTCCGGTATGGGGTAGTGTTCTGAACAATGTGAAATCAAATTTCAAGATTGCCAACGATAGTTCTGGCATTGGTCCTTCTGACCATGCTTCATTTTATAATGACAGTATTCCGGTACTCTTTTTCTTTACAGGTACGCATACGGACTACCATAAACCTGGTGACGATGCTGCCAAGATAAATTACGTGGGTACTAAGGATATTGTAAACTACGTATATACTGTAGTAGGTTTGATGGAGAAGCAACCTGCGCCCTTGTTTGCCACTACGCGCAATACTGCGGCAGGTCGTACCAATTTTAAAGTAACTTTGGGTATCATGCCCGACTATAGTTATCAAGATGGCGGTGTGAAGATAGATGGTGTATTGGACGGTAAAGCCGCAGCCAAAGCCGGATTGAAACAAGGTGATATCATTATGCAATTAGGTGCTGTAAAGATTAATGGTATGCAAACCTATATGGAAGCCCTTGGCAGCTTTAACCCTGGTGATAAAACGAGTGTGAAAATAAAACGCGGACCTACCGTACAAGAGTTCCCTATAAACTTTTAAGAATTAGGACTTTATTTATTAGGCTATCCCGTTTTTCTTCAACAGAGAAACGGGATATTTTGTTAGGCGGCATTAGGGGATAAGTTTTTAATGGAATTTCTATTCTTTTCGCTTATTTTAGCAATAATTATTAGATAGGATTTAGGTATTATTATGCAATTGAATAAAGAGATAACAGCATTGTTGCAATTGGTAGACGACCCGGACAGCGAAGTGTTCGAAACGGTGGCTAACCAGCTAATGCTGTACGGAAAGGAAATAATACCTAGCCTGGAACAACTATGGGAGGTGACGGAAGATGAGGATGTACAGTACCGCATAGAGAATTTAATTCATAGGGCTTTGTTTGCCGAGCTGCAACAAGAGTTTGTAGATTGGAGCAGGGAATCATCGCCAAGTTTGTTTCAGGGCGCTATGCTGGTAGCCAAATACCGATACCCGGAGCTGGATGTAAACAGCTTGATGAAACAATTGAACCAAATGCGCAGGAATATATGGCTGGAACTGAGCCATTACCTTTCGCCATTGGAACAGGTAAATGTGTTCAACAGCATTTTGTATAATTATTACAAACTGCAAGGCCACGAAATAACCGAGCGCGATGCTAATTTGTTCTTCATCAATCATACTTTGGAAAGCAAGCAGGGTAATGCCTTTTCTATTGGCGTGATTTATCTTTCGCTATGCGAACTCTTGGATATGCCCATCTTTGCTATAGGCTTACCTCGTCAGTTTATTATTGCCTATTTCGACAGCTTGTACCGCTTTCAATCGCCAGATACAGACCCGGTGCAAACTATTCAATTCTATATAGACCCGGTAAATGGTATGGTTTACACGCAAAATGATGTAGAAATATATTTACGCAAAATAAAAGCGGGCCATGATGAATCCTTCTTTCAGCCCATGAGTAATCCGGAGATAATTGTAAGAATGTTGGAAGAAATGGCGCTTACCTATAACTACACCAACCAGGAAGACAAAGCCAAGGAAATGCAGCAACTCATAACGGTATTGAAAGGAGAAATAGACTTAATTTGAAATACATTAACCACTACCATAATTCTTAGAGATTGCTTCTGAAAATTTTGGCCTTCAAGTTATAGGTGAATATCAATTGTCTTCTCCGCCAAAATTTTGCATCGCAATGACGCGATTTATGCAGTGAGACCAATTAAATCGCTGGCAATAAGTAACCCCGCTTCGTCATTGCGCCGCATTTTTCAGCATTGTAATGACGTATAATTTTTCAAAACTTGTAGATGCTGAAAAATCGAAAGCAATCTCTTAATGCTCAAGATGCTTCGTGCCTCAGCAAGGCAATGTTGCTTATTGCAGCACTGCCATTACACGCTTTTGTCATTCTGAATGTAGCACAGCGAAATGAAGAATCTTGGGTGTACTATCAATTATGTTCAAGATGCTTCGTGCCTCAGCAAGACAATGTTGTTTATTACAGTACTGCCATTACACGCTTTTGTCTTCCTGAAAAGGCAAACCTTATTCATTTCTTGAAGTTTCCAATATTTCCTTTTAAAATTTTTCTTTTACCAGAAAAATCTACTACCTTTGCCGCGGCAAGTCTTATACGACCAGCTCCTGCTGAACCTCCCCAGGGCAGGAATGCAGCAAGGATAAGCGGTTGAGCGGTGCGATATAAGTAACTTGCCACTTTTTATTTTTTTTATTGCGTAGGGAATACCACACAAACATGGTCGCTCTTGATACAAAAAGCAAAATGAGGCAAATTCCCTTTTTACAGTTATCTACTGTTAGCTTTCAGCCCTCGCCATTCCGCTACAATTCTAAACTTTATTATTCTTTACCGCAAATCCGTTTTTGATAATGGGTTTTGTTTTGTCATTTTATAAATAATCAATTTTAATCAGCAATAATTATGAAATTTTTCATCGATACAGCAAATCTTGCTCAAATTCAAGAAGCCAGCGACTTTGGAATTTTGGACGGTGTTACGACCAATCCATCTTTGATGGCTAAAGAAGGTATCAAAGGACAAGAAGCTATATTACAACATTACAGAGATATTTGTGCGATAGTAGACGGGCCTGTAAGTGCCGAAGTTATCTCTACCGATTTCAAAGGAATGGTAGATGAAGGTTTGAAATTGGCTGCCTTGCATGATAATATTGTGGTGAAAATACCCATGATAAAAGAAGGTATCAAGGCTATAAAATACTTTAGCGATAACGATATCAAGACCAATTGCACTTTAGTATTCTCTGCTGGTCAGGCTTTGTTGGCTGCAAAAGCTGGTGCTACTATGGTGTCTCCATTCATTGGCCGTATAGACGATGCTACCTGGGATGGTGTGAAATTGATTGAGCAAATTGTGAACTTATACAATGCGCAAGGCTTTATGACTGAAGTTTTGGCTGCTTCTATCCGTACGCCTTTACACATTGTACAATGTGCCGAAGTAGGTGCTGATATTTGTACTTGTCCTTTAAGTTCTATCATGGGCTTATTAAACCACCCATTGACTGACCTTGGTTTGGCTAAGTTTTTAGAAGATGCTAAAAAGCTTTAAACTAGAAAATTATACCGCTGAACTATATTGAATTTTCAATGTTATTTCAGTTAAATTTGCGTATCCCTAATTTTTGAAGGATACGCATTTTTGTTTTTCAACCACCATTTTTGTTTGGTACAATATGCCAAATAAAATTATAGACAAGCTATATGATAGAAGTTAAGAATGTGCATAAAAGTTTTGGGGAGAAGAAGGTATTGAATGATGTAAACTTCGTCATGAAAGCCGGCAATACCAACCTTATCATTGGCACGAGTGGTAGCGGAAAGACAGTATTGATGAAGTGTATGATAGGCCTGTTTGTGCCGGAAGAAGGGCAGATTTTATACGAAGGTAGAGACCTTGTAAAGATAGATGATAAAGAAAAAAAGGAGCTTAGACAGCAGATAGGCATGCTGTTTCAAGGCTCTGCATTATTTGATAGTAAAACCGTGCAGGACAATGTTATGTTCCCGCTCGATATGTTTACTACGCAGCGGTATCGGGATAAAATAAAGCGCGTGAACGAAGTATTGGACAAGGTTAATTTAGTAGATGCCAATAAAAAATTTCCGGCAGAGATAAGCGGTGGTATGAAGAAGCGTGTGGCATTGGCTAGAGCACTTGTGCTAAATCCTAAGTATCTCTTTTGCGATGAGCCTAACTCTGGTCTTGATCCACAAACCTCAATGGTGATTGATCGATTAATTAGCGACTTGACTAAAGAGTACAATATCACTACGGTAATCAATACCCATGATATGAATACGGTGATGGAAAGTGGCGACCATATTGTGTATATGCACCAGGGTCAGAAGCAGTGGGAAGGCTCTAATAAAGACATCATCTTCAGTAAAGATAAATTGCTCAACGACTTTATATTTGCCTCCGAGTTCTTGCGCGATGCAAAAGAAAAACGCATGGAGGAAACAGAGAAAACAACTACGACAAAGTAATATTTTGAGATGCTACCACCCGATATAAAAAAGACCAACGACCCCTTGCACGGCGTTACCTTAAAGTTTATACTTGATTATCTATTGCAGTATTATGATGGCTTTGAGCAGTTGGGCAATAATATAAGAATCAATTGCTTTAACCAAAACCCAAGTGTAAACTCTAGTCTTAAGTTTCTGCGAAAAACGCCATGGGCAAGGAAAAAAGTAGAAGACCTGTACATTGAATTGGTAATGGAACAGCTGGAAGATGAAGCATAATTATACAGCGATATAAAAAACGCTCCCGAAAATTTTCGGGAGCGTTTCTGCTTTCGTACTCGTTATGGTTTCTTATTTCTTAGTAATTTTCATGGAGCGTACATTGTTTTCGCCGCTAATCATGATGTAGTAAAGACCTGAAGAAAGCTGGTTGATGTTCAATTCGTTCACACCTTTGTTGATGTTCACTTGTTGCATCACTTGGCCTAAAGTATTTACCAAAGTTACTTTGTTGAAATTGCCATTTTGGTTGTCAATAAACAATTTGTCGTTAGCAGGATTTGGATAAATAGTAATGCCATCTTCCTTGGTAATATTGCTTACAGAATTAGGAACTGGAATGCCACTGATAACGGTATTAGTAACAATAGCTGGATTGATATCGAAATAGATATGCGCAGTGTTTTCCACTTTTTGGCCCGCTACCATGCTTGCTTTAGCTTTAGCTTTGTAGATAACAAAACCTTTATTGGTATTAGGATGGTCTTTGTCACCAAGGTTTATGTTTTCAAAATCGAAGCGTACAATTTGTGTGCCATTATGCGGCATAGCATTGGTGCGTACAGGATGCGAGCTGCTCAATAATTGGAAACTAGAAAGGTCAAGATTAGTAGACAAAGTATCAAGGATATGAACATTGAACGCTGTATCATTACCCAGGTTTTCAAAATTGATAGTGTACGTCAATTCTTGTCCGGCGGTAATATCGCCCATTGGAGCTACATGTTTTTCATTAGGGTCGTAAGAGGCGCTTATAGAATCACAGAAATTGTAAGAATTGTTGGCCAAGTTGATATCACCAGTTGTAGGTGCAATGCTAACAAAGTTACAAGCCGTATCGCCAGGTGTTAAGGTACCATTAGGTGTAAGGTTTACACCAATGTAATGGGTATTGCCACCATGAAGACCGTTAAGATTCCAGGTTACAGTTTGACCAGAAACACTGGTAGGTGTAGGATAAGCAGAGCTGAACACATATTTAGGGCTTATGTTAAGGGTTACAATACCGTTTGTAGGCGTGCAGGCAGCATTACCCACATTCATGTGCAAGTAGGAAGTATTCACAAAACGAAGGAAGCCCGTCATGTAAGCATACATATCAAAGCCAGTAGCAGAGCCACAATCGTAGCCATAATCGAAAGTATTATTGCCTATATACAAAGTATCAAGACGTAATTTGTAAGGACTAGATGTACTAGGGCAAGCTAAGTTGTAGCCAGGTGATGCATTCAAAGGATGGAAACTAAATTCTGATGTCATGTCTGGACTTGGTACGGTGTAGGAATACACGCCATAAGCCATAAAGGTATCGTAAGGAACATTATTCTTTCTTACTTGAATGCTTACAGGAATATTTATTTGGTCATCATCTACGACATCGAAGGTACAATTGGCATCATTTCTTTTATACATTTTTCCCCAAATGGTATGGCAGAAAGCATGTACAGTAATGGTGCTGGTATCTAAGCCATTGTTAGCCGCATCAAGCAATACTACACTCACAGTATAGCTACCTGGAGATGTGTAGGAATGCCCTTCACTAAAATTGCCCCAAGTGCTTTGAGGATTGTTTACCGGACTGTTGTCTGATGTACCGTCGCCCCAATATACTGTGGTGGTATAAGTGGAATTGACATTGGATAGCTCACCCCACACATGCACACCATTAGTAGCAGGCATATTGTAGTAGCAGCTATCTGCCGAATGCACTAAGGCGGTAATCTGTTGCGCCGAAGTTTCCGCTACGAAGCATCCTGCTACGAGGCCGGCGGAAAGTAGTAACTTTTTAAACATGAT
>Ga0256901_1000494_pt1 | contig 22333 bp, 22 predicted proteins | sample MC6MC0689MT_FD_190200 | JGI IMG/M metagenome (GOLD analysis project Ga0256901, IMG submission 190200) | Metatranscriptome of enriched soil aggregate microbial communities from Iowa State University, Ames, United States - MC6-MC0689-MT... | ecosystem: Environmental > Terrestrial > Soil >... | reverse complement strand
TGTTAATCAATTGATTACTGTGAGCGGAGCAGTACAAATGCCCATGCCCTTGGTATTCGAAAGCCATTCTTTATTAGACAATGTCAATAAGTCAGGTGGTTTTGCTGAGGATGCTTTGAAGAAAGCAGCTTATGTAAAATATGCAAACGGTAGTGTAAAAGGGACGAAGCACTTTTTGTTTTTTAGGAATTATCCTAATGTGGAACCTGGCGCTGAGATAGTGATACCATTTAAGCAACCTAAAGAGAAAAAAGATGGTGCTCAAATTGCACAAACTTGGATTGGCTTATCAGCAAGTTTGGCTTCAGTAGCGGCTATTATTTTTGCGGTAGTGAACAATAATAATTAACTGATGTCCTGCTCAATTCTTTTAAAATATTTATATGGTTGTTGAAGATAAAAAGGAAATGACTTTAAAGGACTTTATTCTTTTAATTAATAAATGGCTTAAATATTTAGGAAGCAAATGGCTCCTAATCTTTATTGTTGCATCAATTGGTGCTGCCCTTGGTTTTGCTCGCAGTTATTTTGCGAAACCTAACTATAAAGCCATCAGTACATTTGTTTTGGATGAAGAGAAGTCTTCTGGAGGGGGGGGAGGATTGGCAGTATTAGGCTTAGGAGATGGTGGTGGAGAAGGTGGTTTGTTTCAAGGAGACAATCTCAAATGGCTATATACTACTCGAGCCATGATTCAAAAATCGTTGTTAACTGAGGTGGTGGCTTCAGATGGTAAAAAAATACTGTTGGTAGAGTGGTTTATGTCCTTCGATGAGGATGCCTTAAAAATGTTAAATAATGATCCCAGCCTAAAGCATATAAAATTTACTTCTTCAGAAAGTGATTCACTCAATAATTTAGGCATTCAAAAAAATGCCTTATTGGGAGTTTGCTATAATCTTGTGAAGAGTAAATACATAAAGGTAAAAGATGTTGATAAAACAGAGGATGTTATAGAAGTGACAGTAACTTCACCCGACGAAAAATTTGCTAAGAATTTAGCCGATGTTTTAGTTCAAAATGTGAATTCTTTTTATATACAAACTAAAACACAAAAAGTGGCCACGCAAGTAGCTGAATTGCAACAGCAAGCCAGTGAATATAATACCCGAATGAATGCTTCCATGTACCAAACTGCTGCCGCTATAGACGCAGTGCCCTATGCTAACCCCAATCAACAAGTGAATTTGGTGCAACCCAAACGAAAAGGAATTGACGTGGAATTAAATTCAGCCATCTATACGCAAATTATACGTAATCTTGAAACATCAAAAATGGAATTAGCGCAAGCAACACCGCTAATTCAAGTTATAGATGCACCACTTTACCCCTTGCCTGTTGATAAGCCTGGATTGATGATGAGTGTTTTGTTATTTGGTCTTGTTGGAATAGTGTTAAGCATAATACTTTTAATAGTACGTAAAGTATACTTAGAAGCCCTGGCAGACCGATAAAATTATTCCAACCTATAAATTCAGAGATTTCAAAACTCCAACCTGGTTCACTATATGCCTGATCCCATAATAGCCATAATTGGTCTCGGTTATGTAGGTTTCCCCTTGGCTCTCAGCTTCGCTAGAAAGTATCAGGTTACTGGCTACGACAGCAACTATACTAAGGTTGCTATGCATCGCCAACAGCTGAGTTTTTCAGGCAAGGAAAACAGTAGGTTGCTTCTAAGTACTGATGTTATAGACATTTTTAAAGCTTCAGTTTTTATAATTACAGTGCCGACGCCTGTAGATACACAGAAAAAGCCAGACCTGTCAGCACTTTTAACAGCATCCCGTACAGTTGGTGCTGCCCTGAAGAAAGGAGATCTTGTCATCTATGAATCTACCGTTTATCCTGGTTGTACCGAAGAAGACTGCGTACCCGTATTGGAAGCTGCTTCTGGATTAAGGTATAATGAAGACTTTTTCTGCGGGTATTCACCTGAAAGAATCAACGTAGGTGACCAGACCCATACGCTTGAAAATATAGTTAAGATAACTTCTGGCTCGACGCCGGAAGCCGCAGATAAGGTAGATAAACTATACGCAAGTATAATACATGCCGGAACATACAAAGTGTCATCTATAAAAGTGGCGGAAGCTGCAAAAGTTATTGAGAATGCGCAACGCGATTTGAATATCTCCTTTGTAAATGAGCTGGCATTGATAATGGATAGAATAGGCATTGACACTAATGAAGTGATAGATGCAGCTGCAACAAAATGGAATTTTTTAAATTTCAGGCCTGGCCTAGTGGGAGGGCACTGTATTGGTGTTGACCCCTATTACTTAACCTTTAAAGCTGAACAACTGGGGTATTCGCCTCAGGTTATTCTCTCCGGAAGAAAGGTGAACGAACACATGCCCCATTTCGTGGCAGAAAAATTAGAACAGATTTTTCTTCAAAAAGGTAAGATGTGGGATAATCCTGAAATACTAATTTTAGGCGCCACATTTAAAGAAAATTGCGACGATCTACGAAATTCCAGGGTATTGGATTTATTAGAAAGCTTGAACAATAAAAATGCAAGAGTCACCATCGTCGATCCTTTGGTGGATATGGCCGCTTTAAGTCTTAAACTTGCTGTTTATTTCAAAAGCGAAATACCGCCAAACCTAGCTTTCGACGCAGTTATACTAGCCGTAGCACATGATAATTTTAGAAATATAGACTTTGCTGAATTTAAAGAAAATGGGGCGATAATATACGATATAAAAAATTTTATAGAACGGGATATTGTAGATGCAAGACTTTAAAATACTAATTTTGTTGACGTCCACTAGACAATAAAAAGGTAAGGACAAAAAAATATAAATCCATGGATTTCAAAAAGACAATTATTATAACGGGTGGTGCAGGCTTTATAGGCTCCCACGTTGTGCGCAGATTTGTTAACCACTATCCGGAATATAAAATAATAAATCTGGACAAATTGACCTATGCTGGCAACTTAGCTAATCTTACTGATGTAGAACATGCAGCTAATTATAGTTTTGTAAAAGGTGATATAGTTGATGCTGCTTTTATTGATAAGCTGTTTGCAGAGCAAAAGCCGGATGCTGTAATTCATTTAGCTGCCGAGTCGCATGTAGATCGTTCCATCACCAATCCAACTGAGTTTGTAATGACTAATGTGGTAGGAACGGTAAATCTATTAAATGTGGCTAAAAACCATTGGAAAGGCAATTACGATAAACATCGTTTTTACCATGTTTCTACTGATGAAGTGTATGGTGCTTTAGGCGATGAAGGCATGTTTACGGAACATACCGCTTATGATCCGCATAGTCCTTATTCTGCCTCCAAAGCCAGTTCTGACCATTTTGTGCGTGCCTATCAGGACACTTATGGCATGGATACCGTAATTTCCAATTGCTCTAACAATTACGGATCTTATCATTTTCCTGAAAAACTGATTCCATTGGCCATCAACAATATAAAGAATAATAAACCTGTACCGGTTTATGGTAAAGGAGAGAATGTACGCGACTGGCTTTGGGTTGAAGATCACGCACGTGCTATAGATACCATTTTTCATAAGGCCAAAAGCGGACAAACGTATAATATTGGTGGCCACAACGAATGGAAAAATATCGATTTGATACATTTGTTGTGCCGCATAATGGACCAAAAATTGGGAAGAGCCGAAGGCGAATCAGCTAAATTGATTACGTTTGTGACCGACAGAGCAGGTCACGATTTGCGCTATGCCATTGATTCTACCAAATTGCAACATGAGCTAAACTGGACACCAAGTTTACAGTTTGAGGAAGGTTTGGAGAAAACGGTAGATTGGTATCTGACTAACGAAGAATGGTTGAATAATGTTACTAGCGGTGATTATCAAAAATATTACGAAAAACAGTACAATGGTTAATTGGCAAATTAGATAAATTAAAAATTAGCAAATTGATTACATGTGGTCAAGATTAATTTATTGAGTTTAATTTACCATTTTGACTTTTGACTTTTAAATTGAATAAGAATATGGAACACGATATACGTCCCTGGGGCGAATACTGGGTGTTGGAAGATGCCGAAACACATAAAGTAAAAAGGATACAAGTAAAGGTAGGCGGGCGTCTGAGCTACCAATACCATCATCACCGTTCAGAGATATGGACGGTAATACATGGTGTGGCAACGGTAACTATCGAAGGCGAAGTAAGCAGTTTTGGGCCTGGCGAAGTAGTGCGCATACCCGTAACGGCTAAACACCGCGTAGCCAATGAGGGTACAGAACCGCTAACCATTATTGAAGTGCAATATGGTACCTATTTTGGCGAAGATGATATCATTCGCTTGGACGATGATTATGCGCGAGCAGATCAAGACGATAAACCATAATAAATGAACGTAATTGAAACAAAACTCAAAGGCTGTTTTATACTCGAACCTAAAGTCTTTAATGACGATAGAGGATATTTCTTCGAAAGTTTTAATCAACAAACCTTTGAACGCTTAACCGGCCACAACGGCCATTTTGTGCAGGACAATCAGTCGGCATCTACCTATGGTGTTATCCGTGGTTTGCACTTTCAAAAAGGCGAACATGCGCAAGCAAAATTAGTACGCGTACTAGAGGGCAAAGTGTTAGATGTGGCCGTAGATATCCGGCCCGATTCTGCAACGTATGGCGAATGGGTGGCCGTAGAGCTGACTGAAGAAAACAACCGGCAATTGTATGTACCCAGAGGTTTTGCACATGGTTTTTCGGTGTTAAGCGAACGGGCAATTTTTGCCTATAAATGCGACAGTTTCTACAACAAAGCATCGGAAGGTGGATTGTTGTATAACGATCCGACACTAGATATCGATTGGCAAATACCAGCAGACAAAGCGGTCCTTTCCGAAAAAGATATACAATTACCCCAATTTAAATAGGGCTAGATCTGCACAAATTTGCGAGTAAGAAATAAAACGAATAAAAATCTGCGGTGATCTGCGGGAAATTAAGAATATGGCACTAATCAACGTAATACTATCTGGCGGCGTGGGTAGCCGGCTTTGGCCCTTATCGCGCAAATCGCGTCCTAAGCAATATATACCACTTTTTGACGGCCAAACATTGTTTCAGATGTGCGCCATCCGCAATAGTAAAGTTGTAGATAGCATTCAGGTGATTGGCAGTGTTGATAACTATAAGTTGTCCAGAACAGACTTTGAAGAGGCAAATATTACTAATTACACCGAAGTAATAGAAGCAGCGCCACGAAATACCGCTGCCTCTATCGCATTTGCGGCATTTGCTGCGCAGCCCGATGATGTATTGTTAGTAACACCCTCCGACCATATAATAACTGGAGAGGAGGCTTATGCAAAGGCCATTAGCGAAGCAGTCGCTTTAGCAAAAGAAAATAATATAGTAACCTTTGGTGCCGTGCCCTTAAGACCAGAAACGGGCTATGGCTATATAGAGCATGATGCGCAATATAATGTGCTTTCATTTAAAGAAAAGCCAGATGTAGCAACAGCAACGGCCTACGTGAATAGTAAAAACTATTTGTGGAACAGTGGTATGTTCTGTTTTACAGCATCGGTATACCTTGAGGAGCTGAAGACTTATTCCCCGGCTATTTATGAGGCTGCCAAAGCAGCATTTGAAAAGGCTGAGAATGGATTTCTGCCACAAGAAGAAACAATGCAAATCCCATCCCTGAGTGTAGATTATGCAGTGATGGAACATAGTAAAAAAATTAAAGTAGTGCCTTTTACTTTCGATTGGAACGATTTAGGCTCTTTTGAATCTATTTGGGAATATTTGGAGAAAACAAAGCCAGAAGAAAAAAAACAAAATCTGGTATTGGGCTCTACCAAACATGTAGAATTTATAGGTTTGGAAAATTTAATTTTGGTGGAGACGGCAGATGCTATTTTGGTGATGCCCCGCAACCATAGCCAAGACGTAAAGAAAGTCTACGAAAGACTGGAAAAAGAAAGTCCAGATTTGCTGCAATAATTGGTGAGCTTCCTTAGGAACGTTCCTATTCTTAGCAAAAAAATATATTACCTTTGCGCATTGCAATTTGAATGGTGTACCTGCAATGATCATTTCAAATTTCAAATTTCAAATTTCTACAATCCATGAAAGGAATCGTATTAGCCGGAGGTTCTGGTACACGTTTATATCCTATTACACAAGCCATCAGCAAGCAGTTGATGCCCATCTATGATAAGCCGATGATTTACTATCCGCTATCGGTGCTGATGATGGCAGGTATTAACGAAATTCTTATTATTACCACTCCCGAAGATCAGGCTGGTTTCAAACGCTTGTTGAAAGATGGTAGCCAATGGGGCTGCAAATTCGAATATGTAATTCAAGAAGTGCCTAATGGCTTGGCGCAGGCCTTCGTGCTTGGTGCCGACTTTATCGGAGATGATAAAGTAGCCTTAGTATTAGGTGACAATATATTTTACGGCACCGGTTTAGCTAAGCTGTTGCAAGAAAATAATGACCCGGACGGAGGTGTAATTTTTGCCTACCAGGTAAGCGATCCGGAACGTTACGGCGTTGTAGAATTTGACGACAATAATGTTGCCATCTCTCTGGAAGAAAAACCAATTGCACCTAAATCTGATTTTGCTGTGCCGGGTTTATATTTCTATGATAATAGTGTAGTAGAAATAGCCAAAAATATTGCGCCCTCAGCACGTGGCGAGTATGAGATTACAGATGTAAACAAGGTGTACCTGGAGCAGAAGAACCTAAAAGTGGGTGTTTTAAGCAGAGGTACAGCATGGTTAGATACGGGTACACACGATTCTTTAATGGAAGCCAGCCAATTTGTACAAATTATCGAAAACAGACAAGGCTTGAAGGTAGGTTGTCCGGAAGAAATAGCTTACCGCATGGGTTTTATCGATGCTGAAGCATTGAGGAAACTTGCAGAGCCATTGAAGAAGAGTGGTTATGGTGAATATTTGTTGAAATTGGTAAAATAAAAGAGTTGGAACAACCTCGTATAATAGATTTGCCGAAAATTATAGATAAAAGAGGCAATTTGTCTTTTTTTGAACATCCTAGGCAATTACCGTTTGAAATTGTCCGTACCTATTGGATTTATGACGTACCTGGTGGGGAGAAACGGGGCGGTCATGCTTTCAAAACACAACAGGAGTTTATCGTGGCACTGTCTGGAAGTTTCGATGTAATTTTGCATGATGGTAAAAAAGAACAAAAGTTTTCATTAAACAGATCTTACCATGGGCTTTATATACCTAAGATGTTTTGGCGAACTTTAGAAAACTTTTCAACTAATTCATTGGCTTTGATTGTTTCTGATCAGAATTTTATGGATAGTGATTATATTAGATATTTCGAAGAATTTTTAGAATATGAAAAGTAAGTTCGGTACGGAAGACTGCGAATTGGTAGAGATTCCTATCGTTCATAATGAATCCGGAAGCATATCTGCACTAGAAAATGGAATCAACATTCCATTTGAAATAAAAAGGATTTATTATTTGTATGATGTTCCCTTTGGTGCGGAAAGAGGTGGGCATGCTCATTACGAATTAGAACAATATGTCATTGCTGCTAGCGGATCCTTCACTTTCTTGTTAGATGATGGTAAAAAAAAGAGGGAGGTATTCCTCAATAGACCAAGTCAAGCACTTTATATAAAACCAGGAGTCTGGAGAGAAATGAAAGACTTCTCTAGTGGAAGTGTCTGTTTAGTATTAGCATCTATGGCCTATACAGAACAAGATTATATTCGAGACTACAAAGATTTTATAAAATATAGAAAATGAATAATATCCATCCGACAGCAATAATTGGTGAAAATGTAGTCTTAGGTAAGAACAATAAAATATTGGCTTATACTATTATCGAAGGGCCGACGGTAATTGGTGACGATAATACCATTGGACCTCATGTCGTGATTGGAAGTCCAGGGCAGGATACCAGGAATAGATACTATGACTCATCAAAATGTAAAGTTGAGATAGGATCTAGAAATATAATTAGGGAATTTTGCGCAATACAAAAGCCGTGTTACAAGGACATTACGAAAATAGGAGATGATGTTTTTTTGATGCAAAGTGTGCATATACCTCATGATTGTGTGGTAGAGAACAAGGTTGTTATTACGCCTATGTGTGTTTTAGCTGGTATAACAACAATACAAGAAGGGGCCAACTTAGGAATGGGCGTTACCGTCAATCAACGAGTAATTGTTGGAGGATACTCTATCGTAGCTACAGGAGCAGCAACGATGAAGAATTTGAAGCCTTTCAGCCGATACATCCCGAGTAAAGACATCTCAGTCAACGAATATGCAATAGAAAAATATGGATTTGGAGAATTTAGAGAAGAAATATATCAGTACGTCATTAACGACGTTAGACCTGCATCATTTGCCGTTCTAGAAATAATAGAAAAATTTGAAGTTAAAACAAAGGAGAACAATTTAAAAAATTATTAAGTGCAATGATAAAATTTCTTGACCTACAAAAGATTAATCTTGCACAACAGCAAGAAATCGAAGAGCGGATTATCAATACTTTTCGATCTGGTTGGTATCTATTGGGGAATGAAGTAAAAGCTTTTGAAGCCAATTTAGCCAACTATATTGGTGCGCAACATGCGATTGGTGTAGCTAATGGATTAGACGCGCTGCGCCTTATTTTGCGTGCCTATATGGAATTGGGACTAATGCGAAAAGGAGATGAAATTATTGTTCCTGCAAATACTTACATAGCCTCCGTTTTGGCCATTTCAGACAATGGTTTGGTGCCTGTGTTAGTGGAGCCGAACGTAACTACATTCAACATAGATATTGATAAAATAGAAGCGGCTATTACGCAAAAGACAAAGGCAATATTAATCGTCCATTTGTATGGCAGAGTAGTATGGTCTGACGCCTTGGTACAATTGTCGCATCGATATGGCTTAAAAATTATTGAAGATAATGCGCAAGCCATTGGTGCCAGCTATAATAGTATCCATACTGGTAACCTAGGCGACGCTGCTGGATTTAGTTTTTACCCAGGTAAGAATTTAGGCGCCATAGGCGATGCGGGTGCAGTAACATGTAAGGACATTCAATTAGCAGAAACAATAAGGGCGTTAGCGAATTATGGATCCAATCAAAAGTATGTAAACATTTATCAAGGATTGAATTCACGCCTAGATGAAATACATGCTGCAGTATTGGATGTAAAGCTAAAATATATAAACGATGATAACCAAACAAGAAGGCAAATTGCAGGTCGTTATTGTTCTGAAATAAAAAATAAGGCCATAATACTACCCGAATTGCCTACAGATGGTCAAGAGCATGTGTGGCATTTATTCGTTATTCGCACTGCAGATAGGGATGGGTTGCAACAATATCTTGCCGAGAAAGGTGTTCAGACATTGATACACTATCCTATACCACCACATCATCAACAGGCATATATAGAGATGAAACACCTACATCTCCCAATTACCGAAAAAATTCATAAAGAAGTGTTAAGTTTACCTATTAGTCCGGTAATGTCGTCAGAGGACGTAACAAAAATTGTTGCCGCCATAAATGCTTACGAAGCCTAATTGAAAGATAATATCCCATAAAAGCTAAGTTTTGACCGAATCGAAAAAAGATGCTTCTTCTTATAAGCAAATATTAAAAGCGACCTCCGTATACGGAGGTGTGCAAGTATTTTCTATTATCATCAGTATTATACGTAGTAAAACAATAGCATTATGGTTGGGACCTGCTGGAATGGGAATTTTCGCCGTTTTTAATAGCTTTATATTGGTGATGGGATCGCTAGCGAACCTTGGGATGTCCACATCGGCTGTTAAAAATGTCTCTGTGGCGTACGCAACCGGCGACTCTCAACTATTCAGCCGAACGGCAATAATATTCCAAAGAATTTTATTGATAACAGGGACGATTGGTTTTTTATCTACTATCTTATTGTCAAAATATCTGAGTGAATTAAACTTCCAAAATTCAGAATATACTTGGAGTTTCATACTAATTTCAATAGTTATACTACTTAACCAACTTCAACAAGGCAAGTCTGTAATTCTACAAGGGACACAGCGCGTGAAACAATTGGCAACAGCAACATTTTGGGGATTGCTATTAGGATTGATAATCAATTTACCGCTGTTCTATATATGGCGTGAAAAGGCAATTGTCGCAAGTATTTTGGTCACGGCAGTTATCTCGTTGTTAGGCATGGTATATTTTTCCAGAGGAATCAATTATACCAAAACAAGTCTGTCGTTAAAACAATTACGAACAGAAGGAGCAGTGATGATAAAGATGGGGATTTTAATCAGTATCACCTCTTTAGCTACGCAGTTTTGTTCTTATACCATTCGAGTCTTCATCGTACGCTATGGGAATATAGTTGATTTGGGTTTGTACAGCTCAGGATTTGCATTGGTATCTACTTATTTTGGTATGATCTTCACGGCCATGGGTACCGATTATTATCCTAGATTATCCAAAATTGCCTCCAATGAAGAACAAGCATTCTTTGAAATGAACAAGCAGGCTGAGGTAGCAATACTATTATTAACTCCCCTATTATGTATATTTTTGGTGTTTATAAAAATTATAATCACCATTCTACTTTCCACCGATTTTTTGCCAATAGTCCCAATGGTAAAATGGGCAGTAATCGGTATTTTTTTCCAAGCTTGTAGTTGGTCAATCGCATTTATTTTTTTGGCTAAAGGGCATTCTAAACAGTTTCTTATAAATGAGTCGATCACTATTGGGTATCTGTTTTTAATAAATATTCTTTGTTATCATTGGCTGGGATTAGTCGGATTGGGAATAGGTTTCATGACTCAATATGTTGTCTATACAGCCCACATGATATTCATCGCGAAAAAGATTTATGGATTCTATTTCACAAAAGCAACTGTAAAAATGTTGATAATGCAGCTGTTATTAGTTCTTGCCTGCTTCAGCGTAACTTTTTTAGATAATACTTATATGTATCTAATCGGGATAACAATTATTATTGCGTCCTGTCTATTTTCATTCAAAAAGTTAGACCGAGCGATGGGACTAACATCAGTCATTAAGTCCAAACTTAGAATTAAATAGCCAAATTTGTAAAGCATGCAGTCAGTGTCTTTAAAGCAAATCGAAACCGATTTCGAAACTATAAAAAGTGCAGCCTACCGTTATTACGAAAATGGCAGCTACGAGGAGTGCTTGACTGCCATAGAATTCGCTTGTAAGTTGGCAAATACTTTTAATTTTTGCTATTTCGACGAAAATTTAGAAAACCTTTGTTTACAAATATCAAATGATCTTAACAAGGGCAGTGTCATATCAAAAGCACATTCAACAGAACCCAGATTCGTGTTTTATGATTGTTTTGCATGGGATAATCGAGGTCTTACGCAACAGTACATTAGGGCACTAAAACAATGGAACGTGCCGTTTTTATTTATTTTTGCTAGTGGAAGCTCGGTGATGTCCTCGGAGATTTTAAAGGAGTTAGAAGAAACTGAGAACGCAACCATTTTGTTTGTTGAAAGCAACTTGACGAAGACGGAAAAGATCAAATTTATTACCCATGAAATTATGGCTTATAGGCCTTCTATAGCTTTTCTTCATATGTCCCCATGGGACTCTGTGGGAACCGTAGTATGGAATGCGCGAAAAGAAGTTGTTAAGTATCAAATTAATTTGACCGACCATGCATTTTGGCTTGGTACAAAATGTAGTGATTTTTGTATCGAATTCCGCGATTATGGATTTAATGTGTCAACGAAACATCGCGGGTTTAACGCAGAACAGGCTATATTACAGCCTTATTATCCAATCGTCGGCAGTAAATCCAAATTTCAAGGATTTCCTGCTGATGTGACAGGAAAAGTTGTAATATTTACTGGTGGGACATACTATAAAATGTATGGGAAAGGACAAAAGTTCTTTGGTCTTTTGAAACAAGTTCTTTTGAAGCATGCGGAGGTCGTAGTTTTTATCGCTGGAGGAGGTAAAGATGAACCAATTAAAAATTTTATAAAGCATAATAAGTTTGAAAAGCGCATAATTCTGTTAGGAAATCGTAAGGACATAGGGGAAGTATTCCAAAATATTGATATCTACATGGGGACCTACCCCTTGGCTGGTGGGCTTATGACGCAGTTGGCGGCGTCTTACAGCAAAAATGTCATCGCTTACACTGACCCCGATCTTAAATGTAATATGCTTAACGAACTAGTGGAGACAAGTGAGAAGATTGTGTTTTTTGAGGAGAAAATGTTTTTAGATGAACTTTCACATTTGATAACAGATAAGGATTACCGATATAAAAAATCTTTAACGATAAAACCTATTATTACACCAGAGGAATTCAATAAATCGCTGTATAAACTAATTTTTTTGCAACAGAGTACAACGCGAAAACCTGTCCCCTATTATGTTGACGTGGAAAAACTTCGTGATCTTTATATTGAATGTGATAACGACTATGTTCATTCCTATAGCAACATCATCTACAACTTTACTTTATTCAACGGGATTAAGAGTACCGGTTCTATGCTTTGGAGAAGCACAAGATACTTAGTAGGTAGAATAATGTTGAAAATGTTTAGCTTCAAACACCGATAACTATGGCGGGAAAATTCATTTTATTTTTAATAAAAATGTTCGTTTTGCTAAGAATAGACAAAATTAACGTTTTTATTAAGAATATTATTCATCAGGCAAGATTGGTTAGACTGAAAAAAAGTTTAGGTGGTTCTGGCCAAGGGTTCTCTGTCTTAGAAGGGCATCGGATCATTAATCCACAATTCATTAAGGTAGGTGACAACTTTAATGCCCTAGCCAGATTAAGAATTGAAGCGTTCGATAGATTTAGCGACCAGCAGTTTACGCCCGAAGTCCTTATTGGAAACAATGTTACGATAAATCCTGATTGTCATATCGCTTGTATTTCTAAAGTTATAATAGAGGACGATGTTTTGATTGCAAGTAAAGTTTTTATTTCTGATCATTTTCATGGAGAAGCATCTAATAAGCACTTATATTTGCCGCCTGCGATGCGACCCCTTGTTAGCAAAGGTGCAGTGGTAATAAAGAAAAACGTATGGATTGGTGACGGCGTTTGCATTATGCCTGGTGTTACCATTGGGGAAAATTGTATCATAGGGGCTAATTCAGTAGTTACTAAATCCATTCCCCACAATTCCGTCGCTGCAGGCATTCCGTGTAAGGTGATAAAAGTGATAAATCATAATTAATATTGCAAAGTTTCAAAAGCTTATGATGGTTTCCGTTGTTGTTCCAAACTATAACCACTCTCGATACCTTAAGCAGCGATTAGAGAGCATTTTACAGCAGACATATCAAGATTTTGAATTGATAATTCTGGACGATTGCTCCACAGACGATAGTGCTTCAGTCATTGAATCTTTTAGGGTTCATCCAAAAGTATCATCCATTCAATTCAATGCAAAAAATAGTGGTTCTGTTTTCAATCAATGGAAAAGGGGAATCGATTTGGCAAGAGGAAAATATTTATGGATCGCAGAAAGTGATGATTTTGCAGAACGCCATTTTCTCGAAAGAATGGTCGAAGTGATGGAAGCTGAGGGCAACCAAAAAATTGTTTTGGTTCACTCAAATGCGAAACTTGTTGATGAAAATGGAAACTGGGATGGTCGAACCCTTAAGGATATCGATGATGGCGAGGGAAATACTAAATTCAATATTCCACTTCTAATCCGTGATGGTAAAGACGAATTAGAAAAGTCATTATCATTTTGTTCTTCAATTATTAATGCCAGTGGGGTGCTGATACGCCTCGATGCGTTAAAGAAAATAGACCTTGACTACACTGCCTACAAATATTCTGGCGATTGGGCGGTTTATGTTAGGCTTGCAACAATGGGTCCCATAGCATTTGTAAATCAAAACCTCAATAATTTTCGATTTCATTTAGAGAATACTTCTAAAAAGGCAAGAAACGATGCTGGGATATTTAATGAACATAGGAGTATTATTCTGTTTTATTTAAGTTGGTTAAAAAGCAATGGTCGTAATTCGAAGTCATACGAAACTAAGGTTAGATTCAAAATCCTAGAAGTATTCAACTACTTGTCGTTCATTAAAGCTGCTAAGTTTCAATGGGGTTTCATTAAAAGGGCTCCTGTATTCTGGATTAATGTGATCAAATCTCAAATTGGACATAGCATAAAAAAAAAGTTTAGATGAAGAAAATTCTTATAATTACACCAACGTTGTCGTCATCGGGTGGAAGAGAGCGAGTTATGTCTAATTTTTCAAAATATCTCGTTAGTAGATTAGATATTACATTTCTCACATTGAATGGGAGTACGGAAACTTACTACCCCATACCAAAAGAGATACAGATAAAAACAATCAATACATTTTTTCAAGAAAGCGAGAAAGCTGGTGCCAGCAAAATGGGCTATTTAAAGGACATAATAAAGTTACGCCGAGTATTAAAAAAATATAAGGGATATACAATAATCAGCACCGATGTTTACATTACCATATTCTTATACTTCGCCACAATTGGGCGGAAATACTTTGTCATAGCTAATGAGCATTTGCCGTTTAATATTTCTTATAGTAGCAAATTTTGGGAGAAGGCAAGAAATTTTACTTATCCTAAAGTTGCTGATATTGTGGTGACATTAACAGAAAGGGACAAAAGACGATTCGAGCAAATAGGATGTAAAACGTGCGTTACTATTCCTAATGCGCTTACCTTCCAGCATACAGAAACAGCACCGCTTACGGGGAAAAGCCTTTTAGCTATCGGTCGTTTTACGGCTCAAAAGGGGTTTGACATTTTGATCGACGTCTGCGCAACGGTATTTGAAAAACATAAAGATTGGAAACTCGACATATTTGGAGAAGGCCCCAAGAAAAATGAATTAGAAGAGCAGATCAAAGGACATGGACTAACCGGCCGTATCATGATCCATCCCGCAACGACAGAGATAAAGAAAGTCTATCAAAATGCGGATATTTACGTCTTAAGTAGTCGTTATGAAGCTTTTCCGATGGTCCTCATTGAATCTATGTCATTTGGACTTCCAGTAATAGCGTTTGATTGCGAGACAGGGCCAGCAGAAATAATTACACCAGAGGAAGACGGAATCTTGGTTCCGGCAGAGAATGCAGAAATGTTAAAAATAGAGCTCTGCCGACTAATGGAGCATGAATCACTTAGAAGAAAACTAGGAGCAGCGGCATATTTAAGTGTCCGACGTCTCACTCCGGAGAAAATATTTGGCCGGTGGGAAACTCTAATTAGCACCAACAGATAGCTCAGATGTTTTATTTCATCGTATTTTTTATATTGACCTTGTTATCGCTTTTCGAATTTGCCATTTTCAAAAAGAAAGGTAAATTGGGAATTTATTTAATTGCACTGCTTGGTATTATCCTTATCAGCGGTTTGCGATGGAACACTGGTAATGATTGGCATCCTTACAAATATTTTTTCGATTTTTACAAATTTGGGTCACCATACTCAACACTTTCGTTCGAGGCGGGCTTCGGGCTTTTTGTTGGCATCGTTCATTATTTCACCGAAAATTATTCTTTTTATTTACTTGCTTTTGCCATCGTCAACATTGGAATTAAGGGTTTGTTTTTCTACAAAAATACAGATCAAATATTGATTGCATTATTGTTGTTTTGGGGTACAGCTTCGTTCGCCGAAATTATTGCAACCAGACAGGCAATCGCAATTGGAATTTGCTTGCTTGGAATAGGCTTAATAGAGAAAAAAAAATTTTGGACTTTCTGCTTACTCGTTATTATAGCGATGCAATTCCACACATCAGCTATTATCTTTTTTAGTGCTTATTTTGTTTATAAAGCGAGATGGAGCATAAAAGCTAAAAGCGCTTTGTTATTATTTTCAATAGCAATAGCTGTGCTCGGTAGCGCGAACGCGATATTAAATTTTATTATACATTCCATTCCGGATTTAGGTAGAATCACGGAAAAAGCCGAAGCGTATGAAAAACTTGGGAATAGTAAGACATATGGAAATAATGTCAGTAAGGGAGATCAATTACTTATCGGCATTATTAAAAGAGTAATATTGATCCCCATAATGTTCTATTATGAGGTAACTTTGTTTAAGGAAGATAAAAAGTTTAAAGCTTTTGTAAATCTTTTTATATTCGGCAACGTAATCTACTTCTTGGTTGGAGATTTTATTTCTTTGCAGCGCCTCGCTTCTTATTTCTACTTGTTTGAAATTGTCATCCTTTCGCTTATATTTGGCAAATCAACAAAAAAACCGATATGGTTCTTAATTTTATTTGCTTACTCTTTACTCAAATTATATTACTCCTGGAATAGCATTAAAGAACTGATAGACCCGTATATTTGGATTTTCTCAGAGAATACGTATAGGTACATGTGGTAGGCATCTGGCACGCCATTAGAAAATGTTTTAAATTATTTTATGATTTATATCGTTGATCGCTCATCTGTAGCAAATGTCCATGTTCCGTATAATACAGGAATGCTTCATGTTTTCCGAACGATATTTAAGTCGACAGATATCACCTTTATCGCCGAACTCGAGCACATGGCGCTTGTGAAAAAAAGTCTAGGGCAAGATACATCACAATTTCAGTTTGAAAACACGACCATTGTCAAGAGCACATCAATAGGAATTAAAAAAGCAGTGGAATGGGTTCAGAAAATCTTGGCGGATCGCAGATTCTTGAAAAGATTATTTAAAAATGCAAGTTCTGAAGATCTAATTTTTTTCTGCTCTTTCCCTCCAATATCATTTCCAATTTTTCGCCGAATATTGAAAAAATTCCCGCACGTGAATGTTATATTGACCTTGCATGGCGAATTGGAGCTAATGTATGAACACAAAAGTGTGCAAGAAAAAATGATCGGGAAATTTTTCCTAAATCTTTTTGCAGCGCATTTACCTAATTTAAAGTTTCTTGTTTTGAACAATATTTCTAAAAAAACTTTAGTCAAACGAGGAGCAAGTAGCGAGTCGCAAATAATTGCAATTACACATCCATACGCATATAGCTGCAAAGAAATAGTGCATTCATTAAACTCGGTTTTACAGTTTGCGCACGTAGGTAGTCTAGGGCAGAGGAAAAACGGTAAACTGCTATTTAAATTAGCGGAAATATTACAAGATAGAATCGAGAATGGAACTATTGTGGTAAAAAATGTCGGTGCTTTGGAAGCCGATCTGCGAGCGGAGCAAAATAATTTGGTAGAATGCTTATCAGAAAACGGGAATTACATCAGTAGAGAGGAATTTGATTCAGCTCTTAGTAAAATCGATTATGCACTTTTTTTTTACGATCATTCGCAATTTGTCTTTAGAGCCAGTGGCACGCTGTTTGATATTATAGAATGGGGAAAGCCAATAATTGCGCTAAGGCATCCTCTATTCGAAGATATATTTGCAGAAACAGAAATCGGTTTCCTTTGCGATTCGGTAGAGGAAATGGCTGAGCTAATAGTATCACTTTCCAACGAAAATGATCGCGATCTTATTACCCAAAAATATAAGTTTCATCAACATCAAATTTCCCTTTTAAAATCCAAGTATAGTATCGATAACATAGCGTCTGATTTAAAAACGCAATTGATAGCAAAAGATTTAACGTTAGCCTGATGATAACCATTTTTACACCAACTTACAACAGAGAAAAATTGCTGCCTAGGCTGTATGAAAGCTTATGTAGTCAGACGAATCAAAATTTTGAATGGTTGGTTGTAGACGATGGAAGTTCGGATGGAACTTTAGCGCTAATCGAGAAATGGCGCATAGAAGGAAAGATAACTTTAAGATTGCTTGTGCAAAAAAATGCAGGTAAACACATCGCAATCAATACAGGAGTTACACATGCCGGTGGGGAAATATTTTTCATCGTAGATAGTGATGACTATATTTCTACTGATGCTGTAGAGATCATCAGTGAACAGTTCAAAAAGCTTGAGGATATTGAATTGAACCGTTTTGCTGGCATAGCCGCGCTATGTGTAACGCCATCCGGCGATGTTATCGGTGGCGACGTATCTTATGATGTCTTAGATACTGATGTTATTACTTTTCGATATAGTTATAAAATTCAGGGGGATAAGGCCGAAGCCTTTTATACCGCGGTGTTACGGCAGTTTCCTTTCCCGTTCACGGAAGGAGAGAAGTTTTGCCCTGAGGCGTTGGTATGGAATCGAATAGGGTCGAAATACATCCTGCGCAACATAAACGCAAAGATTTATGTTAGGGATTATCAACAAGGTGGATTAACGTCAAAAATAGTTGCGATAAGAAAGTCAAGTCCTGTCGCAACCTCTCTTTACTATAAAGAGTTGGCCCAAAATTTAAAAGTACCTTTAAGCATAAAACTAAAGTCAGCCATCAATTTTTGGCGCTTTTCTTTCTACCATCAAGAGCAAAATATAAAAAAGCAATTTTTCAATAAACATCCTATACTATCCTTAATAGCTTTTCCAATAGCGCTTTTTTTTAAGCTAAAAGATTAAAATTTTTATGAAGATACTTTCCCTGTTTCTTGTAGCGTGCTGCCTTTCTCCTTCCGTATTTTCGAACGAAATTGTTTTGAAACCGAAAGTAGGCGTAAAGGATTATGCCCCCATAATACAAGAGCATTTAGAAACCTTAGCTAAACAGGGTGGCGGAACGCTAAAGGTTAGTTATGGCAATTATCCTATGCTCAACCAAGTTCACCTTACAGAGCTTAACAAAAGCGTTATTGTGACTATAAAGGGTATTAACGGACAAAACAATGCCAAGCCCTTTTTCTACGATACCGCAGCCACTAAAAATCCCCATTCTTTCTTTGTCTTTCAGGGGAATATTGGGGTACCCAACCTAACGGTCAATATTCTGAACATTCATATAAAAGGCAATAATCAACCATTCACCGCTGCTCACCCTTTTGTTAATAAAGTTTTTTACACAAGAGCTATTGCTTGCTTAAACACTAACACGGTCACTATAAAAAACGTTGATATTAGTAATTTTTATGGCGATGGAATCATGTTGAGTCAAGGAATGGATACGCGCGAGAAAAAATTTAGAGTAAATAAACCGATTATCGCGGACTGTAAAATTTTGAACACTTGGGGCTGGGGGCCGTCCGATGATAGCAAGGATGGAATCATGCTTTGGCAGGTGAACGCACCTTTGGTTGAAAATTGTCTTATTGTAAATGATGTAAATGTTACGAAGCACAAGGGAAGATGCGGTATCGTATTGGAACACAACACAGAAAATGCCATCGTTAGAAATAACGTAGTAGGCGGATATGACCGAAATCTCCACATCGAATGTGATTTTGGTGGCCATTTAATTACAAAAAACACCTTTAAGTACAGTAACAATGCAGTTACACTTTCCTACGATTGTAATCAACCCATTTCAAGGAAGAACGACTATCGACCCATAGTTATCGAAAACAACACCTTTAACTATTTTGATGAATTGTCGCGCATCAAAAGTGCGCAAAATGACTTTGGATTTATTTCCATCCACAAAAAAAGTTTCGTGCTAAATGGCTTGAAAATACGGAACAATACTTTTTTGACAACAAAGGGTAAAGTAAAAGTGAAGAATACAACGGATGGCGTTATTGGAGCAAAACGGTATATTTGGCTGGGCGGGCAGGAAAATGTTATTATAGAACAAAATGTTTACAAATGACCAAGGTATTACACGTGATTAATAATCTGGATAAAGGGGGGGCAGAAAAGTTATTAGTTGATTTTTTGCCGTGTCTAAAAGCCGCAGGTATCGATGTTACCCTTTTGCAATTGTCTGACGTTAGATCTGAGAAGGTCTATATTCAAGAGTTGCTTAAAGGTGGATGCGAGGTTGTTAGTCTTGGCAGCCGCTCGTTATATGATCCTTCGAATACTATAAAAATGTTCCGTTATTTGAAAAGGAGCAAGCCGGACATTGTTCACGTACATCTCTTTCCAACAATGTATTGGGTAGCCGCAGCTGCTAAATTTTTGCCTTCAAGGTTGCGGCCGAAGGTAATTTTCACAGAACATAGCTCCCAGAATAATCGGATAAATAACTTTTTTATCAGACCCATTGACCGAATGATATATAGTGTTTATAATAAAGTTATAGCTATTTCCCCCACAATAAAGTCTAAATTGGATCAATGGACAGGGACCCCTCAAAAAACCGTAGTGATCAGAAACGGCCTAAACGTTGATCGATTTTCCTCAGCCAAGTCGTTGGCCCAGATTTCAGTTACCTCGTCTTCACCTCAAAATGAACATATTTGTAAAATTTTAATGGCTGCGAGGTTTTTGTTTCCGAAAAAGCAAGGTTTATTAGTTCAAGCGTTGGCAGAACTACCAGAAAACTTTCATCTATTTTTCGCGGGCGAAGGGCAAGGTATGCAACAATGTAAACAATTGGCCTCCGAGCTAGGCATCCAACCTCGTGTTCACTTTTTAGGTTTCCGGACAGATCTCCCGCAATTGATGAAAACCATGGATATAAACATTTTAGCTACAGGTTATGAAGGAATGTCAGGAGTTACAGTGGAGTCGCTCGCAGTAGGCAAGCCATTTTTAGGCTCTGACGTTCCGGGGGTCAATGATATAGTGCCCGATAATCGCTTTCTCTTCCAAAACAACAAATTCGATATCAGCAAAAAAATATTTGCGATATACAATAGTCCGTCGCTCTCCGAAGAAATGGGCGCTGATGGTGCTCGTTTTGCTACCCAATTTTCGATGACATCGATGGTCAACAACCACCTAAATTTATATACAGACCTGATGAATAGCATTCAAAAATAGAATGTCGCTTAATTGAACTGATTTCCTGAGATAGTTAACTCTTGTTGACCATGGGTTTGTATATAAATACTGTAAGGGTGGCTCACCGCTAAATGTTCCGCTCTATCTGGAGACGAATTTTCTTCGTAAAAATGGAAAGAATTATTAATAATTTGCATCCCGGAAAGTGCGTATTCATGATTTGCCATACTGATGAAAGTAGAATGCGTCGCGCCAAATTCTTGAAAATACTGTCCGTAAACAAATACGTTATCCGCTACTAAGTTTCCTGAGAATGAGCTCGTAGGAATGTTGTTATATTGAATAATATCTTGTGCGAAGGCCATGCCGGCAATCCTATTTTTCCCAATTAAATTTCGCGTAATTTTGTGTCCACCAAAATCCAGTTCACATCGTATGCCCTCTCTATATCCTTGAACAAAACAATTATTGATTATTGCATTTTTTGTCCCAGCCTCCAAAACTATTCCCATCCGTCCGTAATAATGTGTTTTGCTAAATGCATTGGAAACCACCGTATTTTTTACCGACGGGTTATTTACATGCCAAAACATTACCCCATCGCCGCTGTCATTCCTACCATTGTCACTCCAACAATCAATAAAATGGCAAGTATTAACTTCTACTCCCAAACCAATATTGTAATCGTCCATCGGCGAAGGCGACCAGTTCGCTACTCGAATTGCATCTCCATATTGGTTCCTAATATATACATTATACAACGCAGCTTTATTTACATTACCAAGTGATATTGCAGGAGCATAGATATCGCCAATGCCAATAAAAGGGTGGTTCAATCCATTAGCCGCAACATTATTCCCGACAATTTCTAGGCCATTTACATATATCTCTTTAACATCATCATCCGGTGTTCCCACAAAATTTAGGAAACTATGTGGTGTCAAGGCACTTGCGCTATCGTAAAGTATAGGATATCTAATACTATTGCCTACCTGTGTAGGCTCACCAACTATAGATATTGGCGATATTGAGCTATTATAAGTATCGTATAATACAATGTTTATGGAAGACAGAACTGGATAGCCTCCAGATTTTATATATAAAGTACCACCACCTGGTGTTAACGCTATAGCATGCAATTTCTGAAAAATTATAGGAGCATAATCTGTGCAGCCAGCTATGGGAAATAATGTGTCGCTGATAAGACCTGTAGGGACAGTTAAAGAAGTATTAGCAAAGAAGGGCGGTATAGGTAAATTTTTGGTATTCTTGCTACCATCGTACAAGGTCACAAAGTCAACAGGAGTTGTTATGTTTAATACCGAGGTTTCATTGCTGCTATTTGCAGCTACTTCCGTAGGTAACATTTTAGGGTCTTTCCTGCAAGAAGAGAAAATGCCAATTGAGAAAAGAAAAAAGAGAAAAATTGTTTTACTTGCTTTAATGATTGCATAACAATCTGAGCATAGCGTTCCGAACGCCACGAATAATCGGTCCATCACTGTTGTTTAGGTTATGGTTAAAAATTACAGATAATTATCTGCTATACTGGTTGAATACAAATATAACCATATATTTCTGATTTTATATTA
>Ga0256901_1000491_pt1 | contig 22456 bp, 14 predicted proteins | sample MC6MC0689MT_FD_190200 | JGI IMG/M metagenome (GOLD analysis project Ga0256901, IMG submission 190200) | Metatranscriptome of enriched soil aggregate microbial communities from Iowa State University, Ames, United States - MC6-MC0689-MT... | ecosystem: Environmental > Terrestrial > Soil >... | reverse complement strand
GTTGGAGAACACGGACATCTTCATGCTGAAAGCGGACGGAATCGCGCTGGAGGTTGGGTTGGTAGAGTTAGGCTTCCGCGTGAAGCAGCCTGCGCAATCCGAAGCGGTCGGGCTGCTCGCGACTCAGCCGTATTCCAAGCTTGGCATTGGCGACGAGACGGGTTTGGCCGTAACGGAGCTTACGGATAGCGGCGTTTTCCAAGCTCCGTCGTTGCCGGTCGTCTGGCAATCGGATCAGCCGGATGTTGTAGCCGTCGAGAACGGACGGGCAACCGGATTGAAGCCTGGCGTCGCGATCGTTCGCGCGAATATGGGCTCGGTTCGCGCGGAGATGATCGTAGAAGTCAGACCCGATGGGATGGCGATGGGACAAGCGGCTGATCCCTATCGATGGACTGCCTTGGAGAGATTATCTCAATTCGCCTTAAAGGAAGCGAATACACCTTATCGCTATGTCGGCTTGCGATTAAGAGAGCCCGTCATGCCCGTTCCGATAATCCATCAGCCGCAGCAGGAAGTGCAAACGAACAGTAGGAATTTTACCATTACCGGAACTTCCGCCGCAGGATCGCGGGTGCAAATCTGGCTTGACCGGAATGGAAACGGCTGGTTAGACGATGAAGATACGTTCGTTGGAGAACGGCAGCTGGGCAGCGGGGAGACGGCGTTCGCGATCAAGCTCCATTTCGAGGGGGAGGGGGCTTGGCGGTATTTGGTTACGGGCGCTAACCGTATCGGGGAGCGGAGCGCTGAAACGGCCTTGCCGGTTCTTAATTACGTCAGAGGCTCCGCCGGTGCTTGCGGACATAATCAATCTCAGGGCAAGGGAAGGGGGGGATGTTCGTTTGGGCTTGATCCATGATGGAGTTGATGAAAAACGCCGGACAGAGCGGTGGTTGGAACCGCTATGGCACGGGGATACGATGTGGTACGAATCTTGTATGGTCATATCCGACAATGATGGGTCTGAACCGTATGTTCCGTTATTGTTCGAGCCGGAGAACATCGTAACCGTGCATCATTCCCGGATGGATGTGCAGTACGAGGAAGGAAGGGACTATGCGTTAAAGGATGGCAGGCTGATTTTTCCTCATGGATCCGGCGTTCCGGTCGTTTCTCGACGCGAGCTTATTATGGAGGAAGAGGCGCCGGGAGAGTCGATGCCCGGGAGAGAAGGCGGCTATGTCTTGTTTCATGAAGGAAGCTACTTTCATGATCGCCAGATCGCAGTAACCTATATGCACTCGAGGACAGGGTGGCAAGGTCCCGTTCCTGCGAATCAATCCCGTCTTCTCCCCCATACGGCTAGAAAGCTAGCTAGTGGGGAGAAGTTTAAGCTCTCCGTCTACGGAGATAGCATTACCGAAGGGGCGAACGCGAGCGGCGCGGTAGGCGCGCCGCCATACATGCCGGCTTGGCCGCAATTGGTCGCGCAGGATTTGAACGGCAAGTATCCGGCCGAGGTTCATCTGACGAACATGGCTAAAGGGGGCATGCAGTCGGATTGGGGGCGGGCTAACGCGGGAGACGTAGCGGAGCTTCGCCCCGATCTGACGATTATCGCCTTTGGTATGAATGACGGTACGCATGGACGGTCTGCTACGGACTTCAAAGCGAACATCGAATCGATCATGGATACGATCCGTGCCAAGAAGAAAGATGCCGAGTTTGTTTTGGTCTCCCCCATGCTAGCCAATCCTGCAACTTTCTTTGCCGGTAATCAGGCTGCATACGTCGCCGTGCTTCAGCAATTGTCGGGGCCCGGTCGAGTGTTCGTGGATGTCACGTCCTTGCATGCCTACCTATTGCGGCACAAACGTTATGCGGATATGACGGGGAATCATATTAATCATCCGAACGATTTTCTTTCCCGCTTATACGCACAGGCCATAACCGCGATTTGGAACGCTTAAATCGCAGGAGAGGCTGTCCCAAAATGCTCACGAAAATCATAACCTATGCATACACCCAGCGGATTTCCGAAGCATTAATCGCTTTCGTTCCGAGGCCACCTTCATGCGGATGAAAGATGATCATATGCGAAATGGCCAGTTCAAGCCCAGTTACAACGTGCAGATCGGAGCGGAAAACCAATTTATCATCGGCTACAGCCTGCATCAACGCCCGACAGATACGCGTTGCCTCAAGCCGCATTTAAAAACAACGGGGATTCCGTCGTTTTCTGCTTCGAGGCCTGCAAAAAGTAAGCCTTGAGGTAATCATAATCTGCTCAAGAAAGCGGCAATGGACAAAAAACAAGAAATGGCGATGCCAGGAGAAACATCCTGAGCATCGCCATTGCCTCTTTTGACAGGTTTTATTCTTCTTTAGGTGAACCGTCCATCGGGATAGCCGCCGCCGTTACGTTCGATGGAATGATTTGTAAATCGCAGCGCCTGCATCCTGTCGACGGCTTGCTCCGCTTCTCCCGGAGCTTTGAAATAAGCGACAATTGTCGGTTAGACGATGGGGCTGAGCGCCGCTACTCGAACGAGTCGATAACATCGGTTAACAGAACTAACTCCGAATTGATCGGAATCGAGACTGTTCGGATCCAAGCTCGCGAGTCCAGATCGGCATACATATCCGATATTTTCGTTTCCGTCGTTCCATGAGACAGATGCGGGAGGAAATAAGGTCTCCAGCTCCAATCCGCAAACCGGTAATCGAGATTTATTTTCCAGCCTTCGGGCTCGCTGCGCGAATGATTGGCGGACAACTGAATGCCCGAAGTTCGGCACAAATACACACGTATGCAGCAAGCCTCCAGTTCGGGCAACAGTCGACGAATAGCTTGGTCGGCGAATTCCGCTTCCGCCGTCGTGTCGGCATTGTTGGAGGAACGAGCTTCGAGCAGCTCGCGTATGCCTGATTCGCGAACTTTACCGGCGAGCCGCTGGCCTATCTCCTCCCACAGTCGTAAAGTTTTGCCGAGGATTTGCCGGTTCGCACTTAATTCTGTCTCGATTAGCGGTGTAAAAGCGTGCTTATCTTGAAAGTCCGCCTGAGCCGGAGAAAATAGATAGCCTTGCACGTAACGCGCTCCTGCCCGAATCGCCCTTCTGAGATCTTGTGCGGTTTCCACGCCTTCGAGCAGCAGGGAGGCTCCGACCTGTTCCGCAAGATGGGAGAACGAGCGAAGAACGCCCAAGTAGCCGTCGTGAGCAGCGCTGTTTTTCAGGAGATGAACATCGACTTTGAGAAAATTCGGACGTATGCGGGCGATTCGGTCGAAATTGCTGAAGCCTCTCCCTATGTCATCGATGGCTATCTGACAGCCCTCCGCCCGATAGAGTTTTACGATTCGGGTAAGCTCGCCCATGGAATCTCCGAATTCATCCTCCGTAATCTCTATACAGACGTTGCGAGGATCTACCCTGTATCGGTCCAGAAGCCGCAGCGTGTGCAGTTCCCCTGCTTGCTTGTAAGATTGGTAAATCCACGAGGGCTTAAGGTTGATAAACAGCATTGGAGGGATGGCCAGTCCGCTTAATTTGGCGATCGCTTGCTCGCGAAGCTGGCGATCAATCCGCAGGTGTTCTTGGACGGGAACTTCGAGGTTTGCGAAGAAGGAGCCCAAGCTGTGTACCTCGCCATCGACCCGCTCTCTGCCCAGCGCTTCATAGCCGACAATTGCACGCGACTCCAATGCGACGATCGGCTGATAATAAGTCAGCAGTTGGCCTTGCGGGTAGATTGTGGACCATTTACGGTTATCTGTTATTTCGCTCATAGCGGCCCTTCTTTGTTGTGTGTGTTAGGAAATGTAACATGCGGTATATAGAGAATTGTATAGAGGTTTATGGCATTCTACAATATTTTTTCTTGAGAGACGGGGAAAAGAGTAACTTTCCATATCTTTCAACGTCTATATGTTTGCTGAAGATTTGCTGAAACTTTCGCTGCCGTCTTTGCGTTAAAGTAGCAGGATCATCAGTATAAACGGCTTGTGCCGTCCTGTAGACGGGAAGCGACGTTTAGATCGGAGATATTCGGTGCGGAGCCGAGAACTCTCCGTACGCCGAATGTTGGAATAAGCCGCTTGCAGACATACGAAATTTATTTTTTTACTCAGAGAGGATGAGTCAAGTGCGCAAATTTCTTTCCTTGTTAGCCGCTTTCGCTATCGTATTTTCATTCTTTAATCAACCGCAACAAGCCAAAGCCGCCACTCCAATCCGTGTTTTCATCGACGGCCAAGTTCTTCAAACGACCCAACCTCCATTACTGATCGGCGGATATACGATGGTGCCGCTGCGCAGTATTTTCGAGGCGCTGAACGCGCAGGTGATCTGGAACCAGAAGGCCAAGACGGTTACGGCCAAGAAACGGGACACGACAATCGTGCTGACGATCGGCGCCAGAACGGCGACGATCAACGATCAGACGGTAACGCTGGATTCTCCGGCTCGCGTGCTGCAAGGCAGCACGATGGTTCCGGTGCGTTTCGTCAGCGAAGCGCTGGGCGACGACGTACGCTGGGATAAACTGTCGCAAAGCGTCATCATTACGACTAAGGCAATCCAGCAAGTCGGCAAGGTTACGCAGCTTGGCGTAACGGAGGTTTCCCAAAACGGCGACGGCCGCGATTTGCAGGTCAGCTTCTCGACGCCGTCCGACCAAGCGAATGTCAATGGCTATCGGATTTTGGTCGTGAAGGCGGAGAACGTCTCCTCCTTTAATCTGGCCAAGGCTCTGTCCGTCGGTGCGGCTAATTATACATCCGTATCCAAGTCCGGCTCTTATCAGCGCGTAACGCTAACTGCGCAGAGCAGAGACGTTGACGGAGCGCTGCTTCGCGCGAATCAAGCTTACAAAGTATTTGTCCTGACGTTAGGGACGGATTCGAACGCGCTCTCCGACTCTTCGATCTCGATTACGTTGAAATCGAATCCTGCCGTCGGTCAAGCGACGAACGTTAAGATCGAGGATATCAGCGATTATGCTGACGGCCGCGATCTGCGGGTCTCGTTCTCTAAAGCCTCTAACGAAAGCAACATTACGGGCTACAGAGTGATGATCGTTAAAACGTCCAATGCCTCCAGCTTTAACCTGTCTCAAGCGAACGGTATGTCCAGCTCGTACTATACGACTGTTGCCAAAACGTCGGGGTCGGGCGCGATTAACGTAACGCTGAATTCGAGCGCTCGGGACACTTCCGGCGATTCAATCCGTAATGGAGTCGCTTATACGGCTTTTGTTATGGCAGTCAGCTCGAATACGGCTAACTGGTCGCACTCGCTATCAGCCGGTTCGGCATCGACGACGCTCGGAACTTCCGCTCAGACTCCGGTCATTACGGGAGTGGCGGATGTGGACGACAATGGGGACGGCCGCGACCTGCAAGTGATATTCAACAAGCCTAACGACGAATCCAGAATCGGCTCGTACCGTATTTTCGTCGTTAGAGAGGCCGACTACTCCAGCTTTAACCTGACGGAAGCGAATCGCGTAGCTTCCGGCAATTATTACGATCAATACAGAACGGGCAGCAACTACAACATTACTCTTACTTCGAATATGAGAGATACGAAGGGCAACAGGTTGACGAACGGCGTCGCTTATCGTGTGTTCGTCATGGGCGTGTCTAACAACAGCAATTATGCTAATGCGCTCTCGGTGGCTTCCGCAAGTATTACGCTCAAGTATTCTGGAGTCCAGGCGGTAACCAATCTCTCGGTCAGCGATATTGCAGATTATAACAACGGCCGCGACCTGCAAGTATCGTTCACAAAAGTTGCCAACGAATCGTTGATTCAGAATTATCGCGTTTTCGTCGTCAAGGAGTGGAACGCCGGCAGCTTCGGCTTGGCTACTGCAAATGCAGTCACGAATTCAAGCAACTATACTACGATCGCTAAAAAGAACTCGAACATCGTTCAGGCGTTGGCAGCGGGCGCGCGCGACGTGGACGGGGCGACCATTCAGAACGGAGTCGCCTATCGGGTATTCGTTATGTCGGTAGGCACTACAAGCGGCAGCAACGCTTTGTCGTCGTCATCCGCTTCGATCATGCTTAGCAACAACAATGTTACGGCGGTAACAAATGTCGCGGTCAGCGATGTCGCCGATAACAACAACGGCCTAGACTTGCGCGTATCGTTTACGAAAGCGGCGAACGAGAACAATATCGCTCACTATCGGGCTTATGTCGTGAAGGAAAATGCGGCGCCTTACTTTAATTTGGATTCCGCGAACGCCAATCCGAACTATACGGTTATCTACAAGAAGAATGCTAACATCAGTCAAGAGCTGAATGCCGATTCTCGCGACATCGACGGCGCAATGGTTCAGAACGGAATCAAGTATAAGGTGTTTATTATGTCGGTAGGTACAACGACTCCTTATGGCAACGCGCTATCCGCTGCTTCGGCCACGATTCAGCTGGAGAACAAGGGTACAGTGACAGCTGTTACGAACGTCGTTGGAACTGATGTTGCCGACTACGGCAACGGTCAAGATCTGCAAGTATCGTTTACGAAAGCTACAGTAGAAACGAACATCGGGCAATACAGAATCTTCATCGTGCCGGATGCAGCGGCTTACCAGTTCAACTTGAGTAAAGCGAACTCGATCACGAATTCGGCGCTGTACACGACGGTCAACCCTGGTGTCTCGACTAGCCTGACTTTAGCCAGCGGCGCATTGGATACTAACGGTCAGACGATCAAAAACGGTATGCCTTACCGAATTTTCGTCCTGTCGGTCGGCGTTGGCGTTTCATATGGTGTGAATGCTCTGTCCGTCGCTTCTCCTGTAGTAACTTTGACAACTGCTGGCGCTCCGGCGGCGACAGGGGTCGTCGCGGCAGATGTGGCAGATACGGGAACAAGTTCCGATCTGCGAATTAGCTTTAACAAAGCCGCGGACGAGAGCAATATCCAGGAATACCGCATCTTCGTTGTCCAAAGTGCCAACGCAAGCAGCTTTAATCTGGCAACTGCAATCAATGCATCTCCGGCTATGACGATTGCTCCGAACGGATCGAGCGTTTATCAGCAGACGCCGCTTGCCGGCGCAAAGGATACTAGCGGCGCGTTGATTACTAATGGGGTCAGCTACCAGGTGTTCGTGCTTTCCTTGGCTAAGAGCGGCAACAGCTCGTTGTCCTCTCCTTCGGCGGCGATCAGCCTTTCTTCTCCGGTTCAGGCGGGGGAAGTTACAGGCGTTCAAGCCGTTCAAGTGGGTAATCAATTGTCTGTAACTTGGGCTCTACCCAATGAAGCAGGAATATCGGGGTATGCAGTCATTTTGATGAAAGAACCGTCTGGCGTATTGAACGAGTCGTCTGCGTATAACTACTATCAGGGAGGCATGGCGAATAGCGTTGCTAAGGGAACCAACAACATCATGTTGACTGTAGGCTCAAGCAAAGCAGTTGGTGGAACCGGAACAGTTGAAGCAGATGCTCCGTATAAGGTCTATGTTCTATCCTTGGCGGACGGCACGAACGCCACGATTCATAAGCTCTCTGCGTGGACAAACGGAACGATCGTAACGCCTCAAGCACCTGCAACACCTCAGGGAGAAGTACAGACCCCGCCGGTAACGCAATAATTTCCGGCAAACTAGCGTTCCTATAAGCTAAACAAGAAGCAGGCGCCCCCAACCCGACCCGCACGAAGATAGCGGATCGGCGCAGGCGGGGCGCCTGCTCTTCTTTTTACACCGGCGAAAATGTGATTTCGATTGGCGATCGTGCTAGAATAGTAGAAAAAGTAAAAAAAGGAGTGTCCGCGTGAAGTTGTTCAGGAGAGTACGTAGTTGGATAGGCTCGCTGGCGATTGCCTATGTTTTGTCGCTGCTAATCGGCATCTTTTTTCTTCAACCCTATCGAGTGGACGGACACTCTATGGACCCGACGCTGCGCGATAATCAACGGTTATTCGTATCCAAGCTGTCTCACACTTTTTCTTACATGCCCGAGTATGGAGATATCGTCATTATTGACAGCCGGATTAGCCGAGATCGCAGCTTTATGGACGACGTGATGGAGAATCCGCTGATACAATTGCTGACTAGGGACGAAGATCGTATTTACTTTGTGAAGAGAGTAGTTGGCAAGCCGGGAGACGTGCTGGAGATCAACGGCGGAGAGCTATATCGCAATGGCGAAAAGCTCGACGAGCCGTATATTAAAGAAACGATGAACGCATATTCTCAAGGTAAGTGGGAGATTCCGGCTGGACATGTGTTTGTGATGGGCGACAACCGCAATCATAGCGACGACAGCCGATCGATCGGAGCGGTTCCTTTGAACCATGTATTGGGCAAGAAACTGTGAATGACACAATAAAACATCGCATGCTTTATCTGGCGGCCGCAGCGATGCTTATCGTTCTGGGACTCGGCGTCAGAAAGTATTCGTCGGAGTTGCCGTCATTGATTTCGGCTCACGCCGGAGACGCATTGTGGGCAGCGATGGTCTACTGCGGCTTCCGGGCGCTATTAATAAAAAGAAGCAGACTGATGGCCTTCTTGGCGGCGCTGAGCTTCAGCTTTGCGATCGAGTTCAGCCAACTGTATCAAGCGAACTGGATCAACGGCATTCGTGCGACGACGTTGGGGGCTTTGATTTTAGGTCATGGCTTCTTGGCGGTGGATTTGATTCGTTATTTAGTTGGCTGTGCGGTGGCCTTCGGGATTGATGGGCTGCGTGCGGGATTCAGATCAAGCTGATAAGGCTTTCTAGGCTGAGAAAAGGCGCATCATCCGACACGAACCAACCTGCCATTGGGCGGATTGACGGCTGAAGAGGATTCAGATACAGTCAAATAATCGGCGATAACCCCTGTAACAGGGCCGGTTATCGCTTTTGTTACGTTTGAGGCGCAAGGGGGTTAGGCATGGGAAATAAAGAAAAGACCGCAAAAACCAGATCCATCGGCCATTACTACGAGATGCTGAGCCGATATCTGCTGCCGCAGCGAAAAACGCTTATTGGGTTGGCGGCGCTGCTGTTCGCTTCGATCGGTTTGCAACTGGTCAATCCGCAAATCATTCGCTATTTTATCGATACGGCGCAATCGGATCGTTCGCTAGAACCGCTTTATTACGCCGCGCTGCTATTTATCGGCTTTTCGTTGTTCCAGCAGGTCGTCTCAGTCGTGGCGACTTATGTGAGCGAGAATTTGGCTTGGCGCACGACCAATCAGTTAAGGGGCGATCTGGCCGAGCACGGTCTGAAGCTCGATATGTCGTTCCATAAGTCGAATACGACAGGCTCGATTATCGAACGGGTGGACGGCGATGTCAACGCGCTTGCCAATTTCTTCTCCAGCTTTATCATTCATTTGGCTGGCAACCTACTGTTAATGACGGGGATCATCATCCTCCTCTTCCGTGAAAATCCGCTGATTGGAGCGGGAATGCTGCTCTTCGTGATCGGGGCTGTGTTCGTCATCCAGTGGATTCGCAAGTTTGCGCTGCCGGTCTGGACGAAGTGGCGGCAGATTAATGCCGAGTTTTACGGCTTTATCGGCGAGCATTTGGAAGGAACGGAGGATACTCGGGCTAACGGAGCGACCGGTTTTGTTATGCGACGTTTTTACGGCTTGCTGCGACGGATGCTGCCACTGCGTACGAAAGCTTTCCTCGGGTTCGCCTCGATGTGGGTCACGACGATTATCGTGTTTGCCTTGGGCAACGCGATGGCGTTTGCGATCAGTGCCTACCTCTGGAAGCAGGGCAGCATTACGATCGGGACAGTGTACCTGATTTTCTATTATACGGAACTGCTCGCCAAGCCGATCGAGAAGATCCGCACCCAGATCGAAGATTTGCAGAAGGCGGACGCCAGCCTGGTGCGCATTCGCGAGCTGTTGGGGACGCGTTCGAAAATCGAGGACGGTCCGGGAGCGGAGCTGCCTTCGGGTCCGTTGGAGGTCGTATTCGACGGCGTGACGTTCGGGTACGATGACGAGCCGACCCTGGCCGACATTGAGCTGCGGCTTGCCCCCGGCGAAGTGCTTGGGCTGCTCGGTCGGACCGGCAGCGGCAAATCTACGCTGGCGCGTTTGCTGCTCCGTTTCTACGATCCCCGTGAGGGAAGCGTTCGGCTCGGAGGCGTGGACATTCGCGAGTGCAAGCTTGGCGAGCTTCGGACGAAGGTCGCATTCGTGACGCAAAACATTGAAATCATCCAAGGGAGCGTTCGCGATAATCTGACGTTCTATGACGAAAGCGTACCCGACGAGCGGATGATCGGTGTGCTTCGCGAGCTGGGACTGGGCGATTGGTACGATTCTCTGCCTGCCGGTCTGGATACGTCGTTGGCTTCGGGCGGCGGCAGTCTATCCGCAGGGGAAGGACAATTGCTGGCCTTCGCTCGGGTGTTCCTGACCGATCCGGGTCTGGTCATTTTGGATGAAGCATCGTCGCGGCTCGATCCGCTAACGGAGCATCGGCTGGAGCGTGCCGTCGACAAGCTGCTGCAAGGTCGGAGCTGCATCATGATCGCGCACCGTTTGGCAACGGTTGAACGTGCGGATAAAATCGTCGTTCTGGAGCAGGGGCGCATTATTGAGAGCGGGCCGAGAAAGGCGTTGGCAGCCGACTCGAATTCGCGCTTCAGCCGCATGTTGGCTGCCGGCCTCGAGGAGGTGTTGGCATGAGTACGTTCTCGTATATGTGGCGGATGATTCGTTACCGTCCGGGTTGGTATATTTTTAATGCGCTTGTCTGGACTGCGATTTATCTGATGCCGGTAGTGCCGGGTCTTGTCACGAAGGAGTTTTTCGACTCGTTGACAGGACATGCGGCAACTGGACTCAGTATATGGGCTCTGGTTGCGCTACTGGTAGGGTTCGCATTGGCCAGGAGTGCAATCGTGTATCTGGGATTCATTACGGACGTCAATTTCCGCTTCCGAGCTGGGATGCTTCTGCGTCGCAACGTGCTCGAGCACATTTTGAAGCGTCCGGGTGCGCGGGCGATTCCCGGCTCGCCGGGGGAGGCAATCAGCCACTTTCGCGACGACGTCGATCAATCGGAGGAGGCGGTCAGTTGGTCGGTAGACGTCTTCGGCATGACCTGCTTCGCCGTTGTATCGTGCTTCATTCTTCTGCGCATAGACGCCGAAATGACGACGCTCGTGTTTTTACCTCTCGTCATCGTAATTATCGCAGCGCAACTCGCCACGACAAGGCTGCAGAAGTATCGAGCGGCAAGCCGGGAATCGACAGCGAAGGTGACGGAAGCGATCAGCGAAATGTTCGGCAGCGTGCAAGCCATTCAGGTGGCCGGCGCCGAGCATCGCGTGACGGAACGGTTCAGAAAGCTCAATGACGACCGCCGCAAGTCGATGCTCAAGGATAAGCTGATGTCCGAAGCGTTGGACTCCGTGTTCTCCAATACGGTGAACCTGGGAACGGGACTGATTCTTCTGCTGGCCGGACACAAAATGCGCGGAGGCGAGTTCACGGTCGGCGATTTCTCGCTGTTCGTCTATTATTTGACATTCGTGACCCAGTTTATCTCCAACTTCGGCAAGTTTCTGACCTATTTCAAGCAAATGTCGGTCGCTTTGGAGCGGCTGACGGGCCTTCTTCAAGGCGCGCCGGCCCAAGTGTTGACAGAGGCGAACACGCTTGGCGAAAAGGAACGGGAGACAAGGGCTGCAGAGACGGGACTGAGCGTGGAAGGACGGTTGGAGCAGCTCAATATCAGCGGGTTAACCTATCGGTATCCAGAGACGGGAAGGGGCGTTGAAGACATTGGGCTGCATCTGCGGCGGGGCACTTTTACCGTTGTTACGGGACCGGTCGGCTCCGGCAAAACGACGCTCGTTCGCACGCTGCTCGGCCTGTTGCCGCAGGATGCCGGGACGGTTCTCTGGAACGGGCGCGAGGTGGACGACGCGGGCAATTTCTTTATCCCGCCGCGCAGCGCCTATTCGGCTCAGGTTCCGAGGCTGTACAGCGACTCGCTGCGCGAAAACATTTTGCTCGGTCTTGAAGACCGAGGCGGGCAGTTGGACAGAGCGCTGCATACGGCGGTGATGGAGGAGGATTTGCGACATTTTCGCGAAGGGTTGGAGACAGTCATCGGACCGCGAGGGGTGAAGCTATCCGGAGGTCAGGCTCAGCGGACGGCGGCGGCGAGAATGCTCGTGCGGAACGCGGAGCTGTATGTATTCGACGATTTGTCGAGCGCGCTCGATGTCGAAACCGAGCAGAAGCTATGGGAGCGGCTGTTCAGCGACAGAGGAGACGCGACCTGCCTGGTCGTGTCTCACCGTAAAGCGGCGCTTGCTCGCGCCGACCACATTCTGGTTATGAAGGACGGTCGAATCGAGGCGGAGGGAACAGCGGAGCAACTGCTGGAGCGCAGCGAATCGTTCCGCAGACTGTGGTACGGAGACGAGGGAAGTTCGGAAACGCGAGAACGGGACGAATAATCGGTTAAGAAAAAACACCCCCAACGTTAGCTTAGTTCTAACATTGGGGGTGTTTTCATTATTTAGCTTCCTCGATGATTCCGAAGTAGCGGCCCAGCCAGTAAGGCAGCGTAACGATCGTTCCGCTCTCCATCGTCTTGTACGTATAGTTGAAGTTCGGGTCGGCGCTGTACTGGCCGTTCTCGGTACGGAACGGATTGCCGTTGTTTTTCATGACTCGGCGTTCGTCTGTTGGCAGTGCATAATTCATCTGCATGTCTTGTTTGTCTCTGTCCGCGCTCTCAAGGAAGAAGACGTCCTGACGCTTATACTGAGTCGGTAAGGAAATTAAGTATTCCGGCATGCGGTACATGTAGCGAACAGCAGACGCGATGTCTACGGTCGTATCCTCGGGGTGCGCCAATTGATAGAGGAACGTGTAGAATGGATTCTCTTCGCGAACCTCGTTCTCGTACCATTGATCAAAGGCGGCAACGATCTCGGTGCGTTTCGATGGGTCTTGCTCCTGCAAAATCAGCTGATAAACCGGGAACCAACCCAGCTCTTCGTCGGAATAATTGATGTATTGCGTCCAGTCGTTATGCAGGGTGGAGTTGATGTTGCTATCCTTCTGTTGGTTGCCGGTATAACGATAGTTGTCGCGAGTAACAATCTCGTTGCCCATATGATTGTAGGCATTCGTCGCTTGGCGAATCAGGCGGCGTTCGATATATTCCTGTGCCAGATGGATGTAGCCTTTGCCGTTGACGTAAGGCTCGGCTTTGCTGTATTCTCCGTCAAAAGCCATGTCGTATGCCGCTTGGTATCTGGCTGAATCGAGCGGATATGCTTCTGCCGTCACGGTAGACGCCGTTTTCAAGAACGCCATCAGTTGCAGCGCATTAAGCGGGCCGTCCTCAAAGCCGTACGACAGAGCATCGTCCCCGTTGGCATCCACGCCGACCTTGGAAGACCATTGAGGCTGACTTTGCATAACACCTGTGCCGTCGTTGAAATATTTGGCCAGCCAGCGCGACCATTGCGTGGATTTGCCGGTAGCATCTTCGATATAGTAGTTATCGTTTTTGAGAATCAGATCGGCCATTCGGTGAGTCGCTTCCACTACGTAATTCTTCAACTCTGTGAGCTGCGGGTCGGACAGATCGTCGCATAAGTATCTATACGCCGTGAAGAACAGCGCGGAGTGGCCTGCCACTTCGTCGGAGGAAGTGTCCGCTTTATAAACGATCTGGTTCATGTCGATGTAGCCGTCGGAGCCGATAGCGCTTGGTGGGAACAGCTCGTTAAAGAAGGTCGGAATCTGTTCGTACACCGGCACGGTCAATTGGAACAGCGGAGGATTGCTAGCGCTGGTCGTCTTGTCTTCGGCAGCTTTATTATTGTTCGTCATAGCCGTAATGACGGGCATGACCTGGTACACATCGACTCCGTCGACTGTATCCACTTTTGTTTTAATATCGGTGCCCAGCTTCTGTCCAACCGGACGCGTCGTGTTCAACTCGTCGATCGCCTCTTGGCTTAAACCAAGCCCGTTGTAGTTCAGCACGTTCGTGCCACCTGATGGGAACAACGTATCGCCTTTTTTGGTTATCGCGTCCTTCGTCACTCGAACGATGGAATAACCGATCGGCTGCGCGCCGTCGCTCCGCTGCATCGTTGGAATGATCGGATTGGAGGCCGCATACACGGCATCCGTCACGCTTACGCGATGATGGAACCAGAATCCGTTCTGGCTCTGATACCCATAGTCGTCGCCCGTCGTTGTCTGCGCCGCGTTCTCGGACGTCAGCATGTAGGAGCGCGCCGGGAAGCCGTTGCCCCGCCCCGAGACATAGTCCAGCAGCAGTACCGCCTTCGTGGCCCGAACCGCATCCGCCTTGGCCGCATCAATCTCGCTCTGATTTGCGCCCTCCGCCTTGAGCGTCCGATAGCGGAAAATTTCTCCGATCGCATACATGGACGTCCACAAGCCGTCGTTATCGTCCGTCTTCGGATTGGACGTAAACGAACCCATGTCGAAATCAATGCCCGTCTGACCCGAATCCGGCGTAAACGTATATTCCGTTCCCGTTACCATGCCGCGACGATCCTGTACGGAATCGTTCAACTTTTCGTAGACGTGTGTTTTCTCGTAAATCGTTTTGACCCGCAGTTCGATATGCGTGACACCGCTGGCCGTACGTACCCATACGCCGCCCTTGCCGTCGCTGGCCAGGCCGGTGACGGCGTCGTCTCCGCCATACATGTATCGCGGTCCGGCCATGTACTGGACGATGTCCCGGGCATCCTTCTCCTTAAAGTTGACACGCTGCAGGCCGTTCGTCGTACCGATCCAATAGACGCCGTCGGCATCCTTGATCGCGCTCGTTACGTCTCCGGTTACTGCGGCAGGCAGGAACGTCAAATCTTCCTTCGTAGTCACCCAAGCGATTGTTTCGGGCAGAGTCACCCCCGCTTTATAGTAGGAAACGTTCTTCGTCGGCGTTGCTTCCAATTGATAGGCCTGATACTGCGCTCCTGCAGGCTTGCCGGCCGCTCCGAACGCCTGGCCGACGGGAAGCGAGAAGAGCATGGCCGCCGCCAGCGCGCCGGCAGCCAGCTTGGTCCGTTTGGTCGTAATGAACATGGATTTAGTCCCCTTTCCTTATTTTCGGATGTACGATACGCCGTTCTCTGTAATTGCGAAGATGCCTGAGCTGCCATCCGAGATCAGAAGCAACGTTTTGTTGTCCGCAAGCTGTTTGTTTTCCTTTGTATATTCCGTTATGGCGTTTGTAGCCAAATTGATCTTCATGACGCCGTTGTCCGTGCCAATCCACAGGTTCTCGCGTCCGGCGTCCAGCACGGAGGTGTTAACGCCGCGGAGGGCAGCGAAAATGGACGGTTTTACATCATACTCTGCGTTAACGAACGTGCGGGAGTTAGTTAAGTTCGGCATCGTCGCTCCCAAGACGACGTTAGCCTTATTCGGATCGTAGGTCGAATCCGTCACAAAGCGCACATACTGCTTCACGTCCCCATAGGATCCCGTTTCTGCGAATCCGTTAAGCACCTGGTCGTAACTGTAGATTTTCGTGCTCAGGTCCACGCTTCCGCTGCCGCTGGTTCCGCCGCCGCCCGCGCCGCCGCTGCCGGAGGAGCTTTGTGTGACGGATTTGCCGGCGATAGTCGCGCTCTTCGCGTTTAACGTCCATTTGCCTGGCGCTTTCTCGAAAGCGACGCCTTCCGCGTTAACGACGGCTTCGCCAATTTCGCCGGAGCCGGTCAGCGATACGCTTGCATCCGCGATCACCTTGCCGACTTGCGCTTGGCTGTCCAGCTTGGCTTTCGCGCCGCCGGCTTGCTTAGTGAAAGACAACGTTCCGATCTTCGAGGTTCCCAGGCTCACGGCTGCTGCAGAATCTACCGTTAGGAGTGTGACATCTCCGCTAACGGAGATCGATGCCGATGCCCCTGCTCGAACGTTCAGGCTGCCGATCGGAGCGGTCGAATCGTTAACGATCGCGGCGCCGGTCAGCGCTTCGATCCCGTTTTTCACGGAAGAGCTTCCGCTCAAGGTCAGCTTAGGTTGGCCTTGCGGGTTATTAATCTTGATCGTGCCGGCCGTCGTATTTTTCAAAACAATGCCCTGAGTTCCGCCCCCGAGCACGTAGATCGTACCTTCGACGACGCAGTCCTCAAGGGTGAAGCCGCCATTTCCGATTCCTGGAGCGAGATACAGATCGCCGGAGATTTTCGCGCCCTTCAGGACTCCTCCAGCGGTGTTGACCACCACGTTGCGTCCGTTCACATTCTCGTGTACGGAGGAATCGGAGATCAGGCTGCCCATGATATTGCTGATCATTTTGACAGCTTCAGCACGGGACATGCCCTTTTTCGGCTGGAACGCTCCTCCCGCCCCTTGCGCGTAACCGGCTTCTTTCAGCGCATATACTGCAGATGCCGCCCACGAGGAGATTGCTGCATCATCAGAAAACGTTCCAGACGGGGCATTCGCGGAAACTACATCGAACACTCGGCTTAGAATCAGCGCCGCCTCTTCCCGAGTCAGCGCGGACAGGGGCTGAGCATTGCCCCGGGAGTCTCCCTGCAGAATGCCTGCGGCATGTGCCTTGGCGATCTCCGCGGCGTACCAGGCCGAAGCGTCTACGTCCCCGAACTTCTTATCGCTCAAAGCCTGATAATTGAACACACGGTTAACGAAGGTCAGAAATTCGGCCCTATTGACCGTTTGCTGCGGGCGAAGCAGCCCGTTGCTGTCCCCCTTCAATAAACCGGCCTCCACCCAATAAGCCAGTTCCGCCGAAGCCCAAGCCGGAATCGGCTCCTTCGTTGCGGATGCGCTCGTCCATTGCCCGGCAGCGAATACTAGGGTCGACGCCATGGTAGCGATGGCGATCCCTTTTTGCAATTTTGTTCTCACATTCGTTCCTCCTTTGGCTTTATACCGGGTAACCCCAGTTTGTTTTGCGCCGAATCTGTCCAACCATCCGAAAGCGGTTGCAGTACTGAGTCACCCTCCCCTTACTGATTGGTTCAAATTGTAGTAACATTTCGTATTTATTATTTTATGTTTATAACAAATTGTCAATGAATTTATTTTGTTGTAAACAAGAAATATTTCAGTACATCGTAGACTGCTAGCTGCATCCCACTCTTTAATAAAGTTGAAAATCTTAATAAAATGGAATAATTTTGTTGAAAATTGTAGTTATTATCCAAAGCTATTGGTGCAATTGTTATTACAAATTGAACCAAAAAGGAGCTGGAAAGACAATATAAACTTATCAACCGGGGAGATTTTTTTCTAAAGTGGACCAATTCGAGCCAATTCGAATACATGAACTTGAGGGAATCATGAAACTTCGCCCGAACTGACCGCCCCTACAGCCCGGGGTGCCGATTATGTGAGCAGATTCGAATTTCCGCCTGTTTCTCGCTGCTTGCGCGGCCCTTATGCAGATGCTAGGTGCCCGCAGTTTCAGATTAGATCTGTCGCTCCACGGTTCAGGCAAACAAGGTTGCTTTAGCCAGCCGATGATTTGGAGCTGAGGCCAAAAAAGTGCCTTGATGCCACTCCAGCCGGGGAACGAAGGCCAAAAAAGTGCCTAGACGGCGGCGGGATGGGAGTATGGAGGCCAAAAAAGTGCCTAGACGGTAGCGGGATGGGAGTATGGAGGCCAAAAAAGTGCCTTGACGGTGGAGGGACAGGAGTGTGGAGGCCAAAAAAGTGCCTAGACGGCGGCGGGATGTGAGTATGAAGGCCAAAAAGGTGCCTTGACGGTGGCGGGATGGGAGTGCGGAGGCCAAAAAAGTGCCTAGACGGCGGAGGGATGGGAGTATGGAGGCCAAAAAAGTGCCTAGACGGTGGCGGGCCAGGAGTGCGGAGCCCAAAAAAGTGCCTAGACGGTGGCGGGCCAGGAGTGCGGAGGCCAAAAAAGTGCCTAGACGGTGGCGGGCCAGGAGTGTGGAGGTCAAAAAGGTGCCTTGACGATGGCGGGATGTGAGTATGGAGGCCAAGTGGTCAGCCGTAGTTTTTTGAAATCCGTTCCTCCTGCGGAGGATTTTCACCGTATAGGTAACCGCATTAGGTAATCGCTCCGGATGATTCACAGGAAATAAAGCATTGAGTTTAACCGGCAGTTTCCGGGAAAAACAAAGGAATACCGAGATCGGAATGGCACTTGTTGTAAAATATAATTAACTATGACACGATGGGGATAGCTGATCAAAAAACCAAGGGGACAAGAGACGATGGATATAAACAACAAACCGCTGAGCGCGGGATGGAATTTCGATAACAGCTATGCAGCGCTGCCCGATATGTTGTATACGAAAATGAGCCCGAAGCCGGTACGCGCACCGAAGCTGGTCGTTCTGAACGAGCGGCTGGCGGAGTCGCTTGGACTGAACGCGGAGGCACTGCGGAGCGACGATGCGGCGGACGTATTTGCGGGTAACCGAATTCCCGAAGGCGCCGAGCCTCTCGCTCAGGCCTATGCGGGGCACCAATTCGGGCATTTCAACCGGCTTGGAGACGGAAGGGCCTTGCTGATTGGCGAGCAAATTACACCTTCAGGCGAGCGCTTCGATATCCAGCTCAAAGGCTCCGGCAGAACGCCTTACTCTCGCGGAGGAGACGGAAGGGCTGCGCTCGGGCCGATGCTGCGCGAATATATCATCAGCGAAGCGATGCACGCGCTAGGCATTCCCACGACGCGGAGTCTTGCGGTCGTGACGACCGGCGAGCCTATCCAGCGCGAGAAGGAGCTGCCTGGCGCCATACTGACGCGTGTAGCGGCCAGTCATATTCGCGTCGGAACTTTTCAATACGCGGCGGCGTGGGGAGGCGCAGAGGAACTGCGGAAGCTGACCGACTATACGCTGCTTCGGCATTTTCCGGAGGCTGCCGCGAACGGCGAAGTCGGCGGGGAGGGGAAAGACAGCGCGAGAGGAAGCTCTCTTCTGCTTCTGAACGAGGTGATCCGCCGTCAAGCCAAGCTGATCGCTCAATGGCAGCTTGTCGGTTTTATCCATGGGGTGATGAATACTGACAACATGGCGCTTAGCGGCGAAACGATCGACTACGGCCCTTGTGCTTTCATGGACGTCTATGACCCGGCGACAGTGTTCAGTTCGATTGATTCGAACGGCCGGTACGCTTATGGGAACCAGCCGCAGATTGCTCTGTGGAATCTGTCGAGATTTGCGGAGACGCTGCTGCCCTTGCTGGATGACGAGGAGGAAAGGGCGATCTCCATTGCCGAACAAGCCCTTGGAGAGTTCGGAGTTCAGTACCACGAACATTGGTTGAGAGGCATGCGCGCAAAGCTGGGGATTTCCAATGCAGAGGAGCAGGATGAGGAACTCGTCCAAGACCTTCTCGTCCTGATGCAGAAGCACCGCGCCGACTACACGAATACTTTCCGCGCGCTGGCCGAAGACGAGCCGGAGAAGACGTCGCTCTACGAGATCGAGGAATTTCAACGTTGGCAGGAGCGGTGGCAGGCTAGGCTCGATCGGCAAGTAGCAAGCCGGGAGGAAGCGCGGCAGATGATGCGGAGCAGCAATCCTACCGTCATTCCGCGCAACCATCGAGTGGAAGAAGCGCTGGAGGCTGCTGCTGAACGCGGGGACTACAGCGTCATGGAGAGGCTGCTTGCCGTCCTCGCGCAGCCTTATGCGCATTCCGCCGAGCAAGCGCCGTACTGCACGCTCCCCGATCCGTCAGGTCTCCCCTATCGAACGTTTTGCGGTACTTAACGGGGAGACCGATAACGTCTGGTTGATTCGGAATGGGCCAGCTTCTCATAGGCGCTATTCCCCTATTTTGCGGTAAAAGCGGTGCGACTGAGAAAAAAAGGCGGAGAGCGCTTGCGATGCGGCGCTCCTGTTTCCGGCTTTCATCTGCTCGACGATGCGTTGTCTGTTTTCGGCTCCGGTCTTGGCGGCGCCCGGCACGGATAGCAGCTTCAGGCTTGTTTGCCGACGAAGGTGGATGATCGTCTGCATGAGCTTGGCGTATATCTGATTACCGCATCTGTCCCCGACGTAAATGTCGATATGATCGAGCAGACCGGCCAACTTCTCGGGCGTACCGGTATCGGCGAGCGCGGCAAGCTCGTCGAGCATGCTCTCAAGGGGCGCGTACTCGCTCTCTTCCATATGATCGACGGCGCTCATATAGATTGCCGATTCGATCAGCTTGCGCGCGGCATACACCTCATCGAGATTATCGATTTCCTTATGGAACATCCAGGCAATCGTTTCTCCCGGAATGGGCATTTCCTTGAGCGATACGAAAGTTCCTTCCCCTGCCTTGATTGTCACCAGTCCGACTAGCGACAGCGCACGCAGCGCCTCTCGAATGCGTCCCCGGGTAACGCCGAGCTCGACCGCGAGGTCGCGTTCGGGGGGCAATTGCTCTCCAGGCTGCAAATTACCCGATGTGATTAGAGAAGCGATCTGCTCCATGATCTGCTCGGTAACGGTAATTTTTTTGATCGATTCAAACTTGGCCATCCGAACAATCCCCTTTGATCGATTTCCATTTCGCGGTACTACCACTGTTCTATCATAAACCGAATTCAATTCTATTGTCACCTTCGGCAGGTATGTGGTACTTTATATTTGTGGTAGTACCAGTAATCCATTATAGGAGGAAATCGATGAAACCTCTTCAAGGACTCACCGTGCTCGACTTCAGTCAGTTCCTGTCTGGGCCTTCGGCTTCGCTCAGGCTAGCTGACTTGGGCGCTCGCGTGATCAAGGTGGAGCGTCCCGACGGAGGCGATCTGTGCCGGCGGCTATATATTTCAAACCTGGAGCTGGACGGCGACAGTACGCTGTTCCATTCCATCAACCGCAACAAAATGAGCTTCGCGGCCAATTTGAAGGACCCGGACGATCTCTCCAAGGTCATCCGACTGATCGAGAGCGCGGATGTCCTCATTCAGAATTTCCGTCCCGGAGTTATGGAGAAGCTCGGCCTTCACTACGAGGCTGTGAAAAAAATCAACCCTCGCATCGTATACGGAGAGATTACGGGATACGGGAAAACCGGGCCTTGGAAAAATAAACCTGGCCAGGACTTGCTGGTACAATCGCTTTCCGGGATCACCTGGTTGTCGGGCGACCAAGAGCAAGGTCCCGTTCCAATGGGGCTGGCCGTCGCCGACATGTTTGCCGGGGCGCATTTGGTGCAAGGCATTTTGGCCTGCCTCGTTCGAAGAGGAGTAACCGGTGAAGGCGGGCTAGTCGAAGTCAGTCTGCTTGAATCGTTGCTCGACGTCCAATTCGAGGTTCTAACCACCTTCCTCAATGACGGAGGGAAGGCTCCGCAGCGAAGCGGAATCAACAATGCGCATGCCTACCTGGCTGCGCCTTACGGCATCTATAAGACGTCCGACGGCTATCTTGCCATCGCGATGACTCCGGTTTCGCAATTGGGCGAATTGCTGGACTGCGCGCCGCTTGCCGCATACTCGGACGCTAAAACCTGGTTTACGAGACGAGACGAGATCAAGCGGCTGCTGGCGGGCCATCTATCGCAGCGCTCAACCGCTCACTGGCTTGGCATTTTGGAGCCCGCAGATATTTGGTGCGCGGACGTCCTGACATGGCCGCGGCTGCTGGAGCACGAAGCGTTCCGCTCCCTGTCCATGACGCAGGAGGTTGCTCGCGCGGGGGGCGCAAAGCTGGAGACGACTCGATGTCCGATTCGAATCGACGGAGAGCTGCTGCTCTCTCCCGTCGGATCGCCCAAAATCGGCGAGCATACCGAGGATATTTGGCGGAAAATGGGAGAAGAACCGCAAGAACAATTGATGGAGATGTGAGGGGGCTGGCAGAGGATGAAAGTGGATGCGCACCAGCATTTCTGGAACTTGACGAAAGTGGCTTATCCATGGCTTGGGCCTGAGCACGGACCGATCTATCGCACGTTCGAAGCGCACGATCTAGAACCTTTGCTGCGCAAGGCAGGCATAGACAAAACGGTCATCGTCCAGGCGATGGACTCCTACGAAGACACCGATTATATGCTGGATACCGCAGCATCGCACGATTGGGTGGGGGCGGTAGTCGGATGGGTGCCGCTGAATCGGCCGGCCGAAGCGGACCTCAAGCTGGAGCGCTATGCCAAAAACCGTTATTTCAAGGGAGTCAGGCATCTGATACACGAGGAGAAGGATCCGGACTGGGTCGTACAGCCGGCTGTCATCGAAAGCTTAAGGCTGCTCGCTGAACGCGATTTAACCTTCGACGTCGTTGCTGTGTTTCCGAACCACCTGAAGCATGTTCCTTTCCTGGCCGAACAAGTGCCCGATCTGCGCATGGTCATCGATCATCTTGCGAAGCCGCCGATCAAGGACAATGGGTGGGAGCCATGGGCGTCTCAACTGGCGGCAGCCGCGGCGTGTCCTAACGTGTACGCGAAGCTGTCCGGGCTTAATACGGCGGCCTCCCCCGATTGGTCGTCTTCGGAGCTGCAGCGTTATATCGACTTTGCAATCGACTGTTTCGGAGCGAGTCGGCTAATGTACGGCAGCGATTGGCCGG
>Ga0256901_1000490_pt1 | contig 22540 bp, 31 predicted proteins | sample MC6MC0689MT_FD_190200 | JGI IMG/M metagenome (GOLD analysis project Ga0256901, IMG submission 190200) | Metatranscriptome of enriched soil aggregate microbial communities from Iowa State University, Ames, United States - MC6-MC0689-MT... | ecosystem: Environmental > Terrestrial > Soil >... | reverse complement strand
GGCCAGTGGCATTATAACTCGCCTCCAGCCTGAGTTACAGCAATTAGGCTTTGAGCTTACCGACTTTAAAGTGAACGGCACTATGTTTGATGCCGGCACCAAAGAGCGCATCGACAAAGTAGCCAATATCACTGCCGATAGTCTTGCAGCAGTAGAGGGTGGATTGACCTATGTGGAGATGGAAAAGCTGAAAGCCTTGCGCGACGCGGCTCGCAACGAGGGCGGACTTGCCGGTGCAGGTTTGCAACTTGGTGTGGGTATGGAACTGGGCAAAGCCTTTGATATGGCCAAAGACCAGCAACTCAATGCTCCTGCCGAAGATGTTGTAGCCAAGCTGCAGCAGTTGAAACTCTTACTCACAGAGGGTATCATTACGCAAGATGAATTTGATGCGAAGAAAAAAGAGTGGTTAGCTAAATTTTAAAAATCAAAGGTTCAAACATGAAAAAGATAATAGGTTTACTAATCGTATTGTGCAGTGTTGCGCTCATAGGCATTTTGATACTGCGTATTTGGGATATACACATTGTAAGTACTGGCGACTTGCTAAGAAGCGGTGCCACATTGGCTTTGCTTGGTGTACTTACGGTAATATTGCTTATTGTGTACGGCTTATTTTTTCGAAATCCTAAAAAAGGATATACCCAACATCAAAACGAAGGCCATGCCCATCCTAAATTATAGCTACACATCAGCTATCAACAAATAAGCAACAATTTGCAAACCGCACAAGTGCCTAAGAGACTAAATGTTTGCAGAAATCCCGTAGGGATGAAATATCGGTAGAAGATGAAATGTCGGTAGAAGATGAAATATCGGTAGAAAATGAAATGTATGTTGACGATGAAATGTTTGTTGACCATAAAATGTTTGTAAAAATAAAACCATACGCCACACATGGCTAAGAATATAAAAGCAATAAAATGTCCGCATTGCGGCAGTGTACAAAAGACCCTGGTAAGGGAGCATATATATCGCTGCAACAGTTGCCATACCGAGTATTTTCTCGACGATGATGACATTAACATCAATATCAATCATAACCATCGAAACCAGCCGAATCAAAATCCCTTTGGCAACGATCCTGCTAAGGCAAAGAAAGTGTTGATAGGCGTAGCGCTTGTTATCGGCTTTATGTTTCTGATGGGCATGTTTACTATGTTCTCCCGTTCCGATTCTTCATCATCTTCTGCCTATATAAAAGAAAAGCCTGATTACCGCTACAATGAAAATTATGTGTATGCCAGTACTGCCAATGGCAAACCAGTATTGTTGCGTCTTGTACAAGAGCAAATCGTAGGCGAAGACCGTAATTATGATTTTGTAAATATCTATGCTTTTTTCATCGACCCGATTTCTAAAAATGAAATCAAAAGGCAAATATTGTTTAAGCGCGCCAGACGTTTAGGTACCCACAGCGCCAGCTTTGAAGAACTAAGCAACGGTGATATATACATCAATTATAGCGACCATACTTATTACAAAGTAAACCGGGAAAACAATACGCTTACAGACGTAACCAATACCTTACTTCAAAATCACCCGGAAGCCAGCTCTGGTATTGCCAAAATAAGGATGTACGGTAGCAGTTGGGATTTACTGACCAACGATGGTAAGAAGTTTAGATATGTCGCCTTGAGTGATAAATTGTTTAATGATGGCGATTACCACCCTTTGCAAGCCGAAGAAAAAGCTGTGTTGCCATCTGTTTTTTTTAAATTTTCTTACGATGATGATCGCCGGCTATTGAGGAAAACACGCACCGGTACTGAATTTGCAGAAACCGACATTGACCCGAGCCGCAAGTACTTTGCTGGCGAAATAATGGCACAAGGCGCCGATTACTTATTGATACAATGCAATGCCACTGCGTCGCCGGAAGCCCCCACACATCTGCAACGCATAGATGTGAATACCGGTAAGTTATTGTGGACCACTCAGTCCAGCTCCTTTGAGTACCGTAATGCCGCCAGACTAAAAGATGGATTTGCCGCATTTTATTTTAGCGGAGAAGATATGGACTATCAATCGGGCGTACACGTCTTCTCCAACGATGGTAAGCTATTGCATGACTATAAGATTAAAAGGGGCGGCGAGCCGATGGAGTAGGCAGCAGTCTGTATGCTCCGCAGCGTCTCTTGCAGACGACGCTGCGGAGAAACAAAAATCTATCTGCCTAACTTTGTTTCCAAAGTAAAACATCATGCAAAAACCTTAAACATCACCGATAATAAAACTGCTTTCTTTATGGTGCTACTTAACAAGCTTTTTTAGGAAGGGTTAAGAGTCATTTTCGAAGTGCTATTATGCCTTCCCGGAGTATTATTATACCTTTCCGAAGTGTAATTATGTCTTTCCGAAGTTTGCATATCGGTTTCCGAAATGTAATTATTGGTTTTCGAAGCTTGCGTATGTCTTTCCCAATGTTGCTTATGTGTTTCCAAAGTGCTATTATTGGTTTTCGAAGCTTGCGTATGCCTTTCCGAATGTTGATTATATGTTTCCGAAATAGCTATTAAGCTTTCCGAAGTACCCTAAAAAAAATGGTGACCCTAGGGCCACCATTTTTTAGTTTTTCAACCAAGTCAATAATATATCTGGCGCCACGCCTATAGCTATTACCATGGCGGCAGCCAAACCTAGGAAGAATTTATCTGTAGAAGTAACTTCTATAGCCAGTTCTGCTTCCCCTTTCTTAAAATACATAGCCATCAACACTTTGAAGTAGTAGTACACGCTCACCGCCGCCATCAATAAGGCAAAGATGACTAGCCACATATACTGCGTACCATTTTCCATTACAGCAGTTAGTACAAAGTATTTGGCAAAGAAACCACCTGTAAGCGGTATACCAGCTAAAGAACATAAGAATATGGTGGCTACAAAAGCTAATAAGGGTTGCTTCTTCGCCAGGCCGTTAAAACCATCATAAGTGTAATCTTTCAACTTCATCAATACGGCAAACATGCCAATAGTAGCAATGCTATATGCTACAGCATAAATGATAATGCCTTTCATACCAGTAGCATTGATGGACAATACCGCAAACATCATAAAACCGGCTTGAGCTATTGATGAATAAGCCAACATACGTTTCACACTCTGCTGGAATACTGCTGTAATGTTACCTATGAACAACGTAAGCGCTGTTATGATAGCAATTACCAAGCCCCACGATGCACTAATGCCGCCAAAAGCATCCATAAACAAGCGAAGGAAACCTACAAAAATAGCCGCCTTTACAATGGTAGCCATAAATGCGGTGAAAGGTGTAGGCGCGCCATCATATACATCGGGCGTCCAGAAGTGCATGGGTGCTGCTGACACCTTAAATCCGAAAGCAACAATTAAAAAAAGAATACCAGAAACAGACATGGCGTTTAGGCCACCTTGGCTAAAGTTAAATTCGTAAATGTTGAACGTGCCCATAGCGCCATACAACAAGGCAATACCCATCAATAATATACCGGTAGAGAAGGCGCCCATCAAGAAATATTTCAAGGAAGCTTCACTGCTTTTCAGGTTACGTTTATCGCTACCTGCCAAAATATATTGTGGAATAGAAATGATTTCGATACCCAGGAACAATATCAACAAATTGCCATAAGCCGACATAAGATTGATGCCGCAAAGTATAAAGAAGATTAAGCCATAATATTCAGCCACATGTTGTCCTACGCGTTCAATGTTTTTACCACACAACAAAACGTATAGTAAGGTAATGCCCGTCATTAAAGTATTAAACCAGATAGAGAAAGAATCGAAACGAATCATGCCGCCAAACAAGGGCTCGCTGATAGCACCCATAGTGGTAACCAGCTCCCAGATATTAACGCCGGTAAGTGCTGCCAACAACAAGGTAGCAATTAAGGTGACAGACTTTTTTTCCTTTACCGACAGTGCGGTAAACATCATAATAACTCCGAATAATGCTGATGCTATAAGTGGTTTCATAAATTTAAGCCCAAACCTTTGATGGTACTTTGTACTGTTTTTAATTAATTATTCCGATGCAATTTATCACCAGACAACCTCTTTTAATTTATTCAAAAAATAGTCGTCATGAGAAAAGCCGATACTCTTTGTCAGAATTTCCCCTTTATTAGTCATGAGAAATATGGATGGCTGCCCTTCACTTTTAAACTTTTGTTCCTGCAACTTCCTGTTCTTTTCGCCATCTGTGTGATCGTCTACATATAAAGCTGCTAAAATTACTTTATCTTTTAAAATGCCCTGCACTTCCGGATCAGATAACACATGCATTTCAAACTTCCTGCAAGTAACAGCCGAATGCCCCGTAAAGTAGACCATCACTGTTTTACCTTGCTTTTTCGCACAATCCAATGCGTCTTCGTAGTTATAGTAATGTGGCACTTCCTTAAAATCATTATATCTTCCTGCCTCCGTTGGGATACTACACAATATTGAGAAATCCAATTTTAGAGGCTTAGCTAAAGCTTTCTTTCGTCGCTCTTCATTATGGGCTACTTGTTCAGCCCTTATTTGCTGATAATCCGACCTTGCTTTCAACCTTTCGCTTTCTGCAATTATATCTCCAAATGTCAATCGTTTCCCAGATTTCACATTGTCTACTATCATCTTAGAAACGAATGGCGCAAGAACCTGAATATCTAAAGTGTCGAAGCCACATTGCAACAACGTGGAAATTGATTTCTCAAGACGTTCATCAACAACCAATTCTTCTTTTTTCAGCAAATCACATTTATTTTCTTGTGATGAACATGATAAAAAAGTAAATGCTGCAAATAAGCTCAAACAAAACTTCAGTGTATTCTTCATAGTCAATGAGCTTAAGCAATAATGCCAAACAACAATTTAGGATACACTCCTAAAACAATGATAAAAGCAATTATGATAACCAATGCCAACATTTCATTTTTGCTAACATCGGCCACTGGATTAGCTGTTTTAGGTTCGCCATAAGCTACTTTTTGCACCATGTTCAAGGTATATACCGCACCCAATATCACACCCAAACCTGCCAATACCATATAGGTAATATGGTTAGGATTAGCACTTTCGAATATACCATGGAACAACATAAACTCACCTATGAAACCATTGGTAAGCGGCAAGGCAATATTAGCAAATGCAATAATGACCAAAGCAATAGTCATAGTTGGTGCAGAACCTGCCATGCCACCTAGTTCGCGTAGGTTGCGGGTATTGTAACGATTTTCAATCATTGCCACAATCAACCACATACCGGTGATATTGATACCGTGATTAAACATTTGCACCATCACGCCATTCATGGCAATACCTTTATCATCATTAGCAAAAACAGCCAAAGCCATAAGGCCAATGTGGGCAATAGAAGAATAAGCGATTAAACGCTTGATATCACTTTGCACCATGGCCAAAATAGAAGCGTAAATGATACCAATTACAGAAAGCACCATAACCGTATCTGTCCAATAAGCCACGCCTTCGGGCAAAATAGGTACCAACCAAGTAATAACAGCAAACAAACCCATCTTCACCATCAGCGCACTTAGTACAATTGTTACCGGCGTAGACGATTGCTCGTAAGTATCGGGCTGCCAGGTATGGAAAGGAAATACTGGCATTTTAATACCGAAAGCTATAAAGAATAGGCAGAAAACAATTTGCTGCGTGAATGCTGGTAAGGCAGCACCAGTTTGTTTAATGGTCTCCCAATCAAATGTTCTGCCTGGCGTTTGTAAGTACAAATAAATGATACCAGCCAACATTAATAAGCTTCCTAAGAAAGTATAAACAAAGAATTTAAAAGTAACCGGAATTCGCTTATCACCACCCCAGGTAGAGCATAGGAAGTAAACCGGAATTAAGGCTAGCTCCCAGAAGAAATAGAACAACAATAAATCGTGCGCTAAAAACACACCCATCAAACCAGCTTGGGTCAACAGCAATAAACCATAGAAACGGTGTGCATCTGCAACAGGTTTGTTGCGCTGCGCAATGAATATAATAGGAAAAACAATAGCCGTAAGTAAGGTAAGCATCATACTCATGCCATTACCAAAAAGATTGAACCTAGCGCCTAGAGAAGAAATCCATGGAACGTTGAAACTTATGGCTGCATTCACATTCATCCAAGTGGCAAATGCGGCAATAGCCAATACACCTAATGAACTAAATAAGGCCCAACTTTTTACGGACTCACTTTTCCAAAAAAAACTGATGATGCCCGATACAAACGGAATTAAAATTAATAGTAATAGTATCATTTCTATAATTGAACTGTGTTTATTTTGCTACTGATGCTCGTTTTCTATTTATTTCTTTGCAGTCAACTCTGCCAATAATTGAACGGCAGGTACCTGCTGCACTTTACCATTTCGCTCTACTACCAATGAGCCATTTCTGGCCGCTGTTTCTTCTACTAATTTTAAATAAGCCTTTTTTACGCCTTCTAAAATTCGTTTTGAAAGGTCTTTTCTTACTTGTGATTTTTCATTCATAAAATCTGTTTTTGAATGGTTTTCCATACTTCGACATTTGCAATTGAAACATCGTAATCTTTTCCACCTTCCGCTATCAAATTTGGTTCTCCTTCAGTATTATCAAACAAAGACCAATTATCACAAGTCTTGCTATATAATTTAAAAAAATTACTTATTCCTCTAAAATACCTTCGCTCCACTACCTCATCTTCAATATGGTGACCACCTTTAGCCACGCGCTCTGCTACTCTTAACCTTGCCTGCTCGGGTGAATGTAGCCAGAAATACAACAAGGTAATTTCGTAACCTTTTTGTTTTGCCCTCGCTATCAGTTGCACATAATGCCGCGTAGCTAATGTTGTTTCAAAAGCAAAATCTTTGCCCGCTTCCATCAATTCATCTATTCGCTGCAACATCATTCTCCCCGCTTGAAAAGCCACACTCTTAACATTTAATGGCGATAGTCCATAAGCTATCAAATCGGCATTCACAAATTCTCTACAATCCAATATTTCAGGCAAAATAGTTAATGATGCCGTCGTTTTGCCCGCTCCATTGCAACCTGCTATGATGTATAGATTGGGCATTGGTTTTCTACATTCAATTTTATACGCCGTTGTTGGTGTTTTCACCAACAACATTTATGTTATTAGATTAAGCCTTGTTGTGCATTTGAATAAATGTTTCTCGTGCCCAACATATCATCACCTCTCGCTTCGCCTTGCTTTTGTTGTTGGTAAAAACACCAACAACGGCGGTAACATATTCCACCAATCATTATAATTCCCAAGGATTAATCAAACTAATACTTTCTATTTTTTCAAAGTCACTTTTATTTCTCGATAAAAGTGGAACACCTAGCACCATGGCAGTTGCAGCAATAATAGCATCAGGTGTTTTCATCTTATAATTCTGTCGTAGCTCAATCGTTTGTTGCACAACTCTATTATCAATTTGATGTATTGTCGCCATGTCAACAAACCGAACTAGATTATTATACTCATCAAGGCCAATAGACTTATTGCTTAAAATCTCTATTTGAGTAATTACAGATATTTCTGGACTAAGGTCAATTATCATTTCTTTAGCCTTCACCGGCAATTTGCCATTAAAGAAATCAATAACTACATTCGAATCCATCAAATAGCTCCCTAATCCCATTGGTCTCTATTTTGCTTTACCTCGTTATGCAATATTTCTGCCGTCTTATTAGAAATAACATTCCAAAATGAGGACATATTTTTCTCTTTTGAAGGCTCTGTTTGCTCCAATTCATCCAATGCCAAATAAGTAATCTCTACTTTTTTCCCAACATATTCATCAGGTATTACAATAGATACCCTAGTATTGGTTGGCGTTATCACTGTTCTTATCATGACTTACATTTTTACAATACACAAATTTACCCAAACAAAATTTGATTAAATTTTATGGAATTTTAAAATTTCCCCACCACCAACAATCCCACTGCAAAAATCAAAACCATACCTATCACCATGGCGAAAATATAAGTACCTACTTGACCATTTTGCATCAAACGCAGACGACCACTACCCCAATTTACCAATCTACCTACACCATTTACCAGGCCATCTATACCACTGCGTTCTGCATATTTATCCAACACTACAGCTAAGCCTTTCATGGGTTTAATAATGGTAGTTTCATACAACTCGTCTATATACCATTTGTTTTCCAACACCTTGGCAATACCTGTATTTTGCTTGAAATTTGGTTTCTTAGTAGCCATATATGCCCACACAATCATCACTATAATAAGACTCACCGACAAGCCCATCAACATCCACTCGGTGCTGTGCTCCAAATGATGGTCGCTTACTGCATTTTTCACTACAGGAGCCAAATATTCGTTCAACAAATGATGATGACTAATCACTTCTGGCAAGCCAATATAACCACCTACAACAGATAAGATAGCCAATACAATCAAGGGGAAAGTCATAGCTGCAGGGCTCTCGTGCAAATGATGCTCTTGGTCGTGCGTGCCTCTAAAGCTACCCGTAAAGGTTAAGAAATAAAGACGGAACATATAGAAGGCAGTCATTAAAGCTGCGCCTAATGCCACATAATAATAAATAGGATTTTTGAGGTAGGCCATGGCCAAAATTTCATCTTTGGAGAAGAAACCGGAGAAGCCCGGAATACCAGCAATAGCCAAACAACCTAAAAGGAAAGTTATTTGCGTAATCCGCATCTTCTTACCCAAGCCACCCATAGAGCGTAAATCCTGTTCGCCACCCATAGCATGAATAACCGAGCCAGAGCCTAAGAACAATAAGGCTTTGAAGAAGGCATGCGTCATAACATGGAAGACAGCGGTAGTATAAGCACCCACACCCAAAGCCAGGAACATAAATCCTAATTGACTCACGGTGGAATAGGCCAATACTTTTTTAATATCATATTGTTTCAAAGCAATAGTAGCGGCAAATACAGCTGTTGCCAAGCCTATAACCGCAACCAAAGTTTGTGCTATAGGTGCAAGATTGTAAACAGCGCTACTTCTAGCTATCATATAAATACCTGCGGTAACCATGGTAGCGGCATGTATCAATGCAGAAACGGGTGTAGGGCCGGCCATCGCATCAGGTAACCAAGTGTATAATGGAATTTGTGCACTTTTACCCATGGCACCTACAAAAAAACAAATAGCAATCGCATTCATTGTTTGCGAAGAAACACCTTCGGGAATACCGCCAATTAATTTAGGAAACAATTCGCCGTAGCTAGCTGTACCAAAATGGTAAAGCGTAAGGAACATACCTACCAAAAAGCCAAGGTCACCAATACGGTTCATGATAAATGCTTTTTTAGAAGCATTGGTATAATCGCGGCGTTTGTACCAGAAACCAATTAATAAGTACGAAGCCAAACCTACACCTTCCCAACCGATGAACATGATAACATAATTGGCACCCAGCACCAATAACAACATCGAGAAGACGAAGAAATTAAGGAAGGCGAAATATTTTGTAAATCCAGCATCGTCGTGCATATACGAGGTGGAGTACACGTGAATTAAGAAACCAATACCTGTAATGATTAACAGGAACATGGTAGAGAGTTCATCTACCTGAAAATCGAAAGGAATATTGAGTGTACCCGACTGAATAAAGTCGAATAGATGCACAACGCCTGCCGCTGCCGGATTACTTTTTATCTCAAAAAATATACCTAATGAAACAGCAAAGGATGCCAACATAGCGCCACTTGCCAAGACGCCAGACACCTTTTTAGGCATCGACTTCCAAAACAAACCATTGATGATAAATCCAATTAACGGAAAAAGCGGAACTAAGTAAACCAAATCTTTCATACGCTATATAACCCCAGAGGGAACCTTATTTTATTGTAATTTATTTTTATACAGTCCAAACAAACTGTTGGCAATTATTAATCTTCTTTATTTTTCAATTTTTTGAACCCTATTGGCTCCCTTTCTTCCCAGTTTTTTACTTTTTCCTTGTCTCCTATCAGCGTACCTAAAGCCGCGTAAATATCCATAAACTGCATATCAAACTTGTCTTCCAGCAATCCAATCTTCTTCTCCAACTCCTTATACTGCATGGCCATTTCCCTCAAAGCTATAAATGCCCTAACAATGGCAATATTCACTTGAACAGCTCGCTCACTTCTCAAAACACTTGCTACATTGTTACACCGTGTTCGGTAAAAGCATAAGGTGTTGTTGCTGCTGTACGTTTGTTTTGCGATGTGGTCGCAAATTGCGACCGCATACTATCTGCCTGAAGTTCCATTTGAAGTTGGAAATAACCCCATTCTTCTTTAGTCAAACGAAACATAAAATCTTCAGGAAACCGGTTAATATTTCTTTTAACCTGTTCATTAAGTCTTTTAGTTTCCACTTCATACAGCACCGCAAGGTCAAAATCCAGCATCACCTTTTGACCTCTTATTTCAAAAATCTTATTCTGAATTACTGATAATTGCATATTGTTTCAAGATATTTCAATAAAACAAAAATCTAATGCTTCAATCTATTCAAAATATTTATATCAACAGAATGTACCTTACGATACATCATCACAATTATTGCTAATCCTACGGCAACCTCGGCTGCTGCTACCACCATTATAAAAAACACAAAAACCTGCGCATCAGAACTACCATACATTTTACTGAAGGCTATCATCAAAAGGTTAACCGCATTCAGCATTAATTCAACACTCATAAAAACGATGATAGCATTACGGCGCATTAACACGCCCATAATACCGATGGCAAATAAGGCAAGACTTAGAAATAAATAGTATTGTATTGGCACTTTGTCTTAATTTAAAATAGTTTACAATTGGTATAATTACAAAACAGCGTCTTTGGAACTTGGCGGATTTGGTGTAGCATCTTCTTTTTTACCCAAAACCATAGCACCTATCATAGCGCTTAAGAATAATATACTGCTTACCTCAAATGGCAATACATATTCTTTAAACAATACCTTACCCAAATTACTAATTAAGCCTTGCTCCCCTGCTGAGGTTACAGCTGCATTATTAGCCAAATCCACACTACGTAATGCTGCGATGATTACCAAAAACAATGCTCCACCACTCAGCACGGCTGCAAACTGCACCAATCTGCTTTTCTGCGGCTCGGCATCGGCGTTTAAGTTCATCAACATGATAACAAAAAGGAACAATACCATTATAGCACCCGCATAAACGATAATATTCACTATAGCCAAAAACTGGGCGTTCATTAATACATAGTGACCAGAGATGGCAAAGAAAGTTGCAATTAGGAATAGTACGCTTTTTACCGGGTTACGGCTCAAGATTACGCCCAAAGCGCATCCAATAGCCATAGCTGATAAAAACCAAAATAGTATTTCGTGTAAACTCATTGTAAAAAAGTATCAAGTATTTAGTATCAAGTATCAAGAAAAACTCATGCTTGATCGACTCGTATTTAATTCAGGCTATTTAACCCTTTCCTGTTGCTTTACGCTTTTCCATTTGTGCATCTGTAATAAGCATATCTTGCTTTTTATAGATGAAATAATCGCGAGTATAATTAGCTGGCATTACTGTTTCGCTTAGATAAATAGCATCTTTAGGGCAAGCTTCTTCGCAGTAGCCACAGAAAATGCAACGCAACATATTTATTTCATATTTCGCAGCATATTTCTCTTCCCTGTACAAATGCTTTTCATCTGGTTTGCGTTCTGCAGCTTCCATAGTAATGGCCTCGGCAGGACAAGCCAGCGCACAAAGACCGCAAGCAGTACAGTTTTCACGACCCTGTTCATCACGGTTCAAAACATGCAAACCACGGAAAACGGGACTAAACGGACGCTTCACTTCAGGATAGCTTACCGTTGCTTTTTTCTTGAAAATATGACCCAATGTAATCTTCAATCCCTTGGCAATAGCCGGCAAATAGATTTTTTCGCCCAAGGTCATTGGGCTTCTATCTACTGATATGGCTCTGTTTGTCAATTGCATATTGCTTGTTCCTCTTTATAATTCGTTTACTTATTTATTAAAAAAGAATAAAATAACGCCACCTGTAATAATCAGGTTTATCAATGCTAATGGAATTAAGCCTTTCCACCCCAAGTTCAATACTTGGTCGTAACGGAAACGCGGTAATGTCCAACGTACAAACATGAATAATAAGATAAACCCTACAACTTTAATCATTAATACCGTTACACAAATAATAGAGAATAGTCCACTAGGAACAGCCTCTTGCACCGCATCCATACCTGGGAAATTATATCCCCCAAAAAATAAGGTAGCCAATATAGCCGAACTGATAAACATATTGATGTATTCAGCAAAAAGATACAATCCCAATTTCATGGAAGAATACTCTTGGTGGTAACCCATATTCAATTCACTCTCACTCTCCGGCATATCAAAAGGCGCACGGTTCAACTCAGCAAACGTACAAATTAAGAAGATGAGGAAAGCTAAAGGTTGCTTGAAAAAGTTCCAGGTAAAATAACCATCTGCCCAGAAGCCATGTTGTTGTTCTACTATTGTGCGCAAACTAAGTGTGCCTGTCAACATCAATACAGCAATCAAACTTAAGCCCATCGCTAGTTCATAAGATATAGATTGCGATGCCGCACGAATAGCACTTAACAAAGAGAACTTATTGTTTGATGACCATCCTCCTAACATTATACCATAAACGCCCAAACTTACTACACCAAAAACATACAAAATACCAATATTAATGTCGGCTACTTGCAAAGCAACTTGACGCTCTGTACCATCAATAACCATGGAGAAATCTGGTCCCCAAGGTATTACAGCACTCGACATCAATGCGGTGACCATAAACAAGGCAGGACCAAGAATAAATAAAGTTTTGGTAGATTGGTCGGGTACAATCTCTTCTTTGAAGAACAATTTACCACCATCGGCCAAAGGCTGTAACAAACCAAAAATACCTGCGCGTGCCGGACCTATACGATCTTGCATGATGGCAGCCACTTTACGTTCGCCCCAGGTAGCATAAGCTGCTACGCCAAAAGCCGATAAAATAATCACGAGCACTAACGCGACTTTTTCAATAATAAAAATCCAATCAATTGATAGTAATAACATGACGGCGCAAAAGTAATAATATTGTAAAAGGTATTCTAGTTTTGAATTAACAACTAATTTTTAAGCATATAACAACCGTCCTTTGGGTTCTGGAATATCCCAGCCTTTCTCACTCGCCATTTTCAACCATTCTGTTGCTACTATATGTACTTGTTCCAATGCCTCTGATGGATTTTCGCCATGGGCTATACAACCATTTAATTCAGGCATTTCTGCCACAAATATTTCATCTTCAACATTCCAATAAATAATCACTTCATATTTATTCATCTTGTATCAATTTATGTGTTACCAAAAATTGCCTTACTTGTTTCACCTGATAAGATTTAGCCTTACCATCATGTGTACTTTGCAAATTTATAATTCCTTCAATTCCCTTTTTTGAAAAAATTCTATGACTTCCTCCATTATTCCGTTCCTCAAAATTTAACCAAGTTAAAATAAGAACTAAATCGCTAAGAGTGAAGTTGGCATCAGCATTACCAGTCAACAATTTTAAAAATAATTTTTCCCTTTTACTCACAATAATTCAATATTGAAATGAAATAATGGTCTAAACTTGCTATTTAAAATCGTCGGAATGAGCCGGCCCTTCTATTTGACTCAATTGAACGTTGGGTTTGTTTACATCACTCACCTTATGAATATCCAACTTCATTATTGGTGCCTTTCCTATCACTTCGTCTATCAATACTGGCGCCTTCTTCATACCCACATTACCTTGATAATGTCCTTGTGAAATAACGCTATGGCGATTTACCTTGGTTGGCCCTTCTATAACCCAGTCTTTAGTTTCTTTCTTTTCGAAACGACATTCGTTGCAAATCCAACCGGTTTCGCCATTGCTGGCAGTAGCTACTTCGCCCCACTCATCTTTGCGTGCAGTAACGCGATATACTTCTTCACCACGCATCCAAAGGCGCGCTTCACCACAACATTTAGGATTGCTACAATTACGGTGTGCATCTACCGGCTTAGTAAACCATACCCTGTTTTTGAAACGGAAAGTTTTATCGGTCAACGCCCCTACCGGACAAACATCGATAACATTACCGATAAAATCATTGTCGAGCGCTTTGCTGATGCAGGTACTGATTTTGGCATGTTCGCCACGGTCTAATATACCATGCTCACGGGTTTCGGTCAATTGGTCGGCGGTAAATACACAACGGAAACACATGATACAACGGTTCATGTGCAGTTGAATATTAGGGCCTATATCTTCAGGCTCAAACGTACGACGCTCGAAATCGAAGCGGGTATTGGCACTACCGTTTTCATAGCTTAAATCCTGCAAATGGCACTCGCCAGCCTGGTCACAGACAGGGCAATCCAATGGATGGTTCAACAAAAGAAATTCGGTAACACCTTTGCGGGCGTCTATTACTTTCTCCGAAGTCATGCTTTTTACTTCCATGCCATCCATCACACCGGTACGGCAGCTCGCTACCAATTTAGGCATCGGGCGCGGGTCTTTTTCAGAGCCTTTGCTTACTTCTACCAGACAGGTACGGCATTTGCCGCCACTACCTTTCAGTTTGCTGTAATAACACATAGTAGGCGGAGCTACTTCGCCACCCACCATACGTGCTGCTTCCAGTATCGAAGTACCCGGAGCTACTTCGATGGTTATGTTATCTATGGTTACTTTAATATTGTCGGCCATTTTATAAAAAGTCAAAAGTTAAAATTCAAAAGTCAAAATATCATACGATACCATGGTTTCTTATTCTACTTTAGATTAAAAGTCAAAATATCGGTGAATATGTTGATTTGCCATTTCACTTCTATTTATAAATTAATTTCCCTTATTCCCGTTTATGATAATGGAAGCAATGATTTTTGAAAGTTCATCGGCTTCTGAAACCATACTATTTATTTGTGCTTTATCATAGTCAAATGAATCTCGTATCAGGCAAAGCCAATATTTAGTTTCATTTGCTGATTTAAGCGAAATGCCTAAAAATTTCAACCAGTCTTTCTTACTCACGCCTGCTTTTCCTTCAATCACATTTGCACCAATTGATGTTGAAGACCTGACTAATTGGTCGAACAAAGAGGCAAAAACAATTTCAAATTTTACAGATTGAACAAAGTTGATGACGTCTTTCGAAAAATAAAAGCAACGATGCCTGATATTATAGGGCTTCCCATCCTCTTCAACAACAATGTTTTCAAAATCCATATTTTGAATTTTGACTTTTTAATTTTGAATTATCTCCAAAGGATCCGCATAATGCGCCAATCCAAAATTTCTCGTTTGTGCTTCATCTGCATGGGTAATATGCCATTCAAACTCGTCTCTGAAATGCCTTATGGCTGCGGCTACCGGCCATGCGGCAGCGTCACCCAAAGGACAAATAGTATTTCCCTCAATTCTGCGTTGGATATCCCAAAGCAGGTCTATATCTTCCATTTTGCCTTTACCGTATTCTATTGCTTTCAGTATTTTGTACATCCAGCCTGTTCCTTCGCGGCAAGGGCTACATTGACCACAACTTTCATGGTTGTAGAAATGTGCCAGACTCATGGTATGACGCACCACACATTGGTCTTCATCCAACACGATAAAGCCACCAGAACCTAACATAGAGCCGGTTGCAAATCCGCCTTCAGAAAGACTTTCGTAGTTCATCAAGCGTTGTTGTCCTTTAGCATCTTTCAGCAATAAATTCTGCGGCAAAATAGGCACAGACGAACCGCCCGGAATACATGCTTTTAGTTTTTTACCATTAGGGATACCACCACAATACTCATCACTGTATATAAATTCTTCTACCGAAAGGTCGAAGCCTATTTCGTAAACACCAGGTTTATTAAGGTTGCCACAAGCAGACATCAGCTTAGTACCCGTAGAACGACCAACGCCTATTTTGCCATACTCTTCGCCACCCATATTTAAAATAGGCACGATAGCAGCCAATGTTTCCACATTGTTCACCACGGTTGGGCGCATCCACAAACCAGCAATTGCCGGGAATGGTGGCTTAATACGTGGGTTACCGCGCTTACCTTCCAGCGATTCAATCAAAGCCGTTTCCTCGCCGCAGATATAGGCACCACCGCCACGCTGCACATAAATTTCGCAATCGAAGCCGCTGCCTTTAATGTTTTTGCCCAGCCAGCCATTGTTCTTTGCTTCGGCAATAGCTTGCTCCAAAATATCAGGAATCCAGGCATACTCACCACGGATATAGATGTAGGTAGCATTAGAGCCTAACGCGAATGAAGAAGCAATCAAGCCTTCAATCAGCAAATGCGGCAGAAACTCCATCAGATAACGGTCTTTAAACGTACCTGGCTCTGACTCATCGGCGTTGCACACCAAATGGCGCGGCACACCTTCGGGTTTCGCCAAAAAGCTCCACTTCATACCAGTAGGGAAACCAGCACCACCACGGCCACGCAGACCGCTCTTCTTCACTTCTTCCACTATTTCTTCCGGCGTCATTTTCAAAGCCTTTTCCACACTACGATAGCCGCCGTGTTTGCGGTATGCTTCGTAATAGCGGATGCCTTCAATATGTGCGTTCTCTAATAATAATTTCATTATAAATTCAAAAGTTGAAAGTCAAAATTCTGACTTAGCTTATACTATGAAATAGGTACTCTTTATCTTAATCGGCAAAGGCGAAATGCTAATCTGCCACTTTTAAATAATATTTGTATTTCGATACAATGTAATAAATCTCATCACTATCTACATCATAGGTTTCTATCAAATCATACAAGACACTGCCTCTTATCAAGCATTTACTTTCATATCCGTCAAATGTCACAAAAAGCGTATCACCGTTTTGCTTCCATAAACCTTCATTTTCAAACTCCTCAGTTGATTTTTTAAATACTCTTTGCTTCGCTGCAAAATATAAATACTTATCTTGACGCTTATTTACCTCAAACAAATCAATTGGAGAAACAATTGTACAAGGGTAAGCATCCTTATTTCCCCAAGCCTCATTTCTTCTCAAGCTATCGATATGTAATTCGATTTCGCTCTTCCCGTCGACATAGATATATCGCCCCATAATAAAAGAACTGTCTTTCTCCACTAATTTGCCTGCCGAATCTGCGTTCGCCAAAGCAAAATTCGAAAAGAAGAATGCCAGCACTATGTTTGTTACAAATTTCAATCTCGCGTGATTAAAGTGTAAAACAAATTTATCCTTCTTTCGGCCTATCGAAATTAAACATCCAGCTAATACCCCATTTATCAGTCAACATGCCAAACTTCGCGCCCCAAAAGGTGTCCTGCAAGGGCATATTAATTTTCGAACCTTCGCTCATGGCGGTATACACACGGTCAATATCTTCTTCATGTTTGAAGTTGAGCGACAATTGTGTATTGCTTCCTGCCGTTACACGCTCCATATTATTGGGCACATCGCTCGCCATCAAGGTGAGGCTACCCGCCTGAAATGTAGCATGCATTATTTTATCGTTCCACGAAGCATCTGCACCTTCCATCGGCGGCGCATCACCAAAAGTTTGCTGAAACACAATCTCTCCATCAAATGCCTTTGCATAAAACGCCAATGCTTCAGCAGCATCACCATTGAAATTCAAATAAGGGGTAATTGATTCCATGTTTATTAATTAAAAAGTCAAAAGTCAAAAGTCAAAATTTGAACGCAGATTTTTAAGATGGCTATTTTATAACATTTTTAAAGAATCAAAATGAAAATCATATAAATCATAAAAATCAGTGTTCTTTCAAAAAAATCATATTCATCATAACAATCAGCGTTCTATAAACTAACTAACAGAATACTGTTTTCTTCTTCTTGCCTATTTTACCCATCGTTTCCATCTTATCTATATAAGCTACGGCATCGGGTACTTTGCAGGCTGTTTTGCCCATGTCCACACTCACTTTGCCTATGGCCTTTCCTACTCGTTTTGCTTCATCGACAAGTGGGATAACATAAGCACCTACTGCGATCACAAAACCGTTCATATTGTATTTCACCCGTTCATCCTCTCCATGTATCGACTTTTCAATCTTTGTCAATAATTTCTTTATCTCGGCAATATCAAGTTCTGCATCTTGCTTCAGCGCCAACAGATTGCTATACGTATTCCAACCGGTACTTTGCAATTTTGCATCCTTACTGTTTATCCATTCCATCGCCAACGCTTGCCCGTAAGCACTTTCCGATGTAGCCCAGGCAACTGTATAGTCGCTCAACATATTCCAAGTGGCACTTTCTGCCCAATGTTGCAACTGTGCTTTGGTCATTTTCTTAGGTTCGCTTATCAAACCTGCGAAATACATAGCATCGGTATTCTTGGTATCATACAAAGCAAGCGCCAGCTCATGGTCCTGCTTTATTTTCTTCTGAATCTTTTTCATGTCGCCAATCTTCACCCCAAAACGCTCGCCTTGTGCACCATGGTTGTCCCAGGTTTTTGCAGTTTGCGCAGTGCCCATGCTTTTCAGTTCCGACATTACTTCTTCCAGTGTCATGACTATTAATTTTTACCGGCAGCCCTTAATTCATCTATAATTTCATCCACCTTTTGCGTGGTAAGATGCTCTTTAAAATGTTTGCCCAATTGCATCATAGGCGCATAACCACAGGCACCAAGGCACTCTGCTGGCTTCAAAGTAAACAAACCATCAGCCGATGTTTCACCAGCTTTGATATTCAATTTGTTTTTGATATGGTCAATAATTTGGTCGCTGCCACGTAGCATGCAAGGCCCCGTTTGGCATACTTCCAACACATATTTACCAACAGGTTTCATGTTGAACATGGTATAAAAGGTAGCTACCTCATATACTTCAATTGGCAAAATATTCAGCAAGCTCGCCACGTAATCCATAACAGGCACGTCCAGCCAGCCGCCAAACTCATCCTGAGCCAGATGCAACAAAGGAATTAAGCCAGCTTTCTGTTTCCCTTCAGGATAACGCGCCTTAATCTCTTCAACCTTTTTTAATTTATCTTCTGAGAATTTTATCATAACCCAAATCTAAAGGGATGGTACTTTTGACTTTTTAATTTTGCATTTTTCCTTAAAAAACTACCCATCACACTCACCCGCAATAACATTGAGCGAACTCAATGCCACCACCGCGTCACTCAATAAACCACCAGCTACCATCTCTGGAAAACCTTGGTAATATATAAAACAAGGACGGCGGAAATGCAAACGATATGGTGTACGACCGCCATCACTAATTAAATAATAACCCAATTCGCCATTGGCACCTTCTACTGAATTGTAAATTTCGCCAGGAGGTAAATCTGTTTCACCCATTATTATCTTAAAGTGATAAATAAGGGCTTCCATTTTAGTATAAACATCCGCTTTCTCTGGTAAGTAAAATTCTGGAGCATCAGCGTGGAAAACACTTGGGTCAAGGTCTTTAAGTTTCGCCAAGGCTTGCCTGATAATGCTCATGCTCTCCCACATCTCTTTATTGCGTACCAAAAAACGATCGTAAGAATCACCCGTTGTTCCTACAGGTACTTTAAAGTCAAACTCTTCGTAAGAAGAATATGGCGAGGCTACTCTTACATCATAATCAACACCTGCAGCACGCAAATTTGGGCCAGTAAAACTATAACTCAATGCACGTTCTGCACTCATCGGACCTGCACCCATAGTACGATCCATGAAAATACGGTTGCGGGTCAATAAAGCTTCAAACTCCTCCAACATCTTGGGGAAGTCGGCCATGAAACTATCAATTTTTTGCCAGGCTGCATCGGTAAAATTGCGTTCAAAACCACCTATACGACCAATGTTGGTTGTAAGACGCGAACCGCAAATTTCTTCGTAAATTTCATAAATCTTTTCGCGCCACTGAAACACATAGGTGAAAGGCGTTAAAGCGCCAGTATCTACGCCTATTACCGAGTTACAAACCAAATGGTCGGCAATACGGGCAAACTCCATGATAACAACACGCAAATACTGTACTCTCTTAGGAATTTCCATGCCTACTAACTTTTCGATAGTAAGATGCCAGCCAATGTTATTGATAGGAGCCGAACAGTAATTTAACCTGTCGGTAAGTGGGGTAATTTGGTAATAAGGTCTGCGTTCGGCAATCTTCTCGAATGCACGGTGGATATAACCAATGGTAGGAACGGTGTTGATAACACGTTCCCCATCAATCTCCATAATATTTTGAAACACACCGTGGGTAGCTGGATGCGTAGGACCAACGTTAATGGTGGTCGTCTGTTTCTCCAACGATTCCTCAGCAAGTTTTATATGTTGTTCACTCATAAATATATTTCCCTATTGGGTTTTATGAAAAACTATTTTTATTGATAATGGCCTTTTATAGTCGCAATTATTATTCTGCCTTCTAACACTTTATAAACTAATCTATCTTCTTGACTTATCCTTCTACTCCAATAACCTGTAAGATTACCTTTATGCATCTCAGGTTTACCAATTCCCTTAAATGGGTCTTTGGCAGAAGCTTCTATCAACTCATAAATTTTCTTAGCCATTTTGGGTTGATTTTTTATCCACCATCCCATTTCTTCCCATGCAGCCTTTTCAAATACAATACTAAGCATTTGCAAGTCGCTTTAATTCTGCCAAGTCTACCTCAATCAACTCAGCTTTTCCAGACTCTATAGCCTGAATTCTCTTAAGCAATTCGGGGTTCGTTACTACACCTGGCTCTACTTTCTCTTTCTTCGTTTTCACAATCAAACCAAGCTTTTCTGCCAACTGTTTAAACAAATCAGTTGTACTTTGGTCTGCGTGTTCAATTATTATTGTGTTCATAATCAACAATTTTATTACCCTCTACCAAACATCTCGTCATCTTTATCTATACGAGTTGGGTCTTCCATTGGATATTCTTTTCTCATTGGGAAATAATCCATTTCTTCCACATTCATGATGCGGATAAGATTGGGATGACCTACAAAGTTAACCCCAAAAAAGTCGTAAGCTTCTCTTTCCAGCCAATTGGCACCTGCAAAAAGTGGCGTGAGACTAAACGTATCTGGTTTGTCAACAGGTACATACACCTTCATGCGCACGCGTACGTTGGCTACCAAATTATGAAACAAAGCTACAACACACAACTCCTCACCTTTACGCTCGGGATAATGCACGGCTGTTAAATCTGTAAGAAATTGAAACTGCAAATCGGCATTATGGAAAAGATATTCAGCTACTTTTAAATTATCTTCTGCAGGTGCACGAAATGAAAGCATTCCATATTGCTCTTCCCATTCACCTACATCTGGAAACTGTGCTGCAAGCTTATCTTTTATGCTATCGTTGGTCATTCGTTCTTGATATATAAGTCAACCGAAAATCGTTGTTGAATTTTAATTTTGAATTTTAAATTTACCTTATTGAATACCATATTCAGAAAGCAAGCCTTTGTACTTATCGCTGTGTCTGCGACGCAAACTCTCGTTTTTCACAATGTCCTGCAACCTCATTACACCTTCCAAAATTCCTTCTGGCCTTGGTGGGCAACCAGGTACATACACATCTACAGGAATTACCTGGTCAATGCCTTGCAATACAGGATAAGAATCGAAAATACCACCACTGCTGGCACAAGCACCAATGGCTATCACCCAACGAGGTTCGGCCATTTGTAAATAAACCTGACGCAAAATAGGTGCCATCTTTTTGGCTATCGTACCAGCTACCAATAACATGTCGCATTGGCGAGGTGTGAAACCCATACGCTCTGAGCCAAAACGTGCTAAATCATAGTTGGCACCCATAGTACCCATAAACTCGATACCGCAGCAAGATGTAGCAAATGGTAAAGGCCAAAGCGAATTTGCCCTTGCCAAACCTATTACACTACTCAATTTTGTGGCCATAAAGCCCTCGCCCATATACACACCTTCTGGTATGTCTACTTCGGTAACTTTAGGATTTTCATTATATTGAACCGGACGTCCCATAATTGATTTTTGATTTTGAATTTTTGATTTTGAATTAATCGCCATCTAAATTCGTCTTAATTTATTAATTTTTCTTCTTCACAAATCCACAGACATTTGCTCATTTTCACATTAGCAAATTAGCACATTAAATTAATCTTCCCACTTCAAAGCGCCCTTCTTGATGATGTAGAAAAATCCGCAAAAGAAGAAGGCTACAAACATTAATACGGCTAAAAATCCTTCTGTGCCTAACTCCCTGAAATTGACAGCGTAAGGATAGAAAAATATTACTTCCACATCAAAAAGCACAAACAAAATAGCTACCAGGAAATACTTTACAGCCATGGGCTGACGAGCGTTACCAATAGAAGGAATACCACTCTCAAAGTTTTCTAGTTTATCACTCGTGCGACGTTTAGGGCCTAGCAATGCTGAAGCGACCATTATAATACCTGTAAAGCCTATAGCAATAAGTAGCTGAATAGCTATGGGCATAAAACTGCCTGCATCCTTTGTAGCTTCTGCTGCTAGAAAAAGTGTGTTCATAATTATTTATTGTGGGCTATTGACTGTACCAACACACAAAAGTAGGGCTTGTTGCATG
>Ga0256901_1000487_pt1 | contig 22553 bp, 19 predicted proteins | sample MC6MC0689MT_FD_190200 | JGI IMG/M metagenome (GOLD analysis project Ga0256901, IMG submission 190200) | Metatranscriptome of enriched soil aggregate microbial communities from Iowa State University, Ames, United States - MC6-MC0689-MT... | ecosystem: Environmental > Terrestrial > Soil >... | reverse complement strand
TACAAAACCTATTACTACAAAAATTAATAGCCCTATAACGGCACTAACTCCTAAAATGAAAAGTTGTAGTAGTGGATGATTTTCTTCCCTAACAGATTGGCTCAGTTGCATTATTTTGAATTTTTGTACCTTTGTACCATTAATTTGGCTTTGAAGATAGAAAAATGTCTGTAAAGATAGGAAATATAGATTTAGGAGAATTCCCGTTGTTATTGGCACCAATGGAAGATGTGAGCGACCCTCCTTTCCGTTATGTGTGCAAGCAAGGTGGAGCAGATATGATGTACACCGAGTTTATTTCGTCGGAAGGCTTAATCCGCTCTGCGGCAAAAAGTAGGGCAAAGCTTGATATTTTCGAGTACGAACGCCCAATTGGTATCCAAATTTTTGGTAGCGATATAGAAAGTATGCGTGAAGCTACTGAAATTGCTACGCTAGCTGGACCAGATTTAATGGACATTAACTACGGATGCCCAGTTAAAAACGTAGCCTGTAGAGGTGCGGGTTCTGCCCTTTTGCAAGACATCGACAAGATGGTAAAAATGACGGAAGCCGTTGTGAAAGCAACTCACCTTCCCGTTACTGTAAAAACCCGTTTAGGTTGGGATGATAATACTAAAAACGTAGAAGAAGTTGCAGAACGCCTGCAAGATATTGGTATTCAGGCTTTAACTATCCATGGTCGTACTAGGGCTCAACTGTACAAAGGCGAGGCCGATTGGACTTTGATTAGGGAAATTAAACGTAACCCACGTATCAAAATTCCAATTTTTGGCAATGGCGATATCGACAGCCCAGAAAAAGCTGCAAACTGGCGATTAGAATACGGTGTAGACGGAATGATGATTGGTAGAGCCGCCATTGGATATCCTTGGATTTTTAGAGAAATAAAGCATTTTTTTGAGACCGGCGAGCATTTAGCCGGGCCAACCTTAGAGGAGCGTGTAGAAGCCTGCAGAACACATTTAACAAAATCAATTGAGTGGAAAGGCCCTAAAGTTGGCATTTTCGAAATGCGTCGTCATTACTCCAACTATTTTAAGGGTCTGCCAGACTTTAAACCTTATCGTACCCAATTAGTTAAAGAAGAAAACATAGATACCTTATATGCTTTGTTAGACGAAATTGCAGATAAATATGTCGGCGTTACACCGTTTTCTGAAATGGCGTGATTATTGAGCAGATAATCTTTTAAAACTTTATTGCTATGGTTACAGCAACTACACAAGGCGTAAAAATTTCGGTTGATACCATTTATCAGGATGAGCATTCTAATCCTGAAGCCGGGCATTTTATGTTCGCTTACCGTATCCATATCGAAAATCTTACCGACTATGAAATACAGTTGATGCGTCGCCAGTGGTTTATTTTCGATTCTAACGGCACTGTAAGAGAAGTAGAAGGCGAAGGTGTGGTAGGCGTACAACCTATCCTAGCTTCTGGAGATAGCTATTCTTACGTATCAGGCAGCAACCTTAAAACAGATATTGGTAGCATGCGTGGCAGGTATTTAATGCGTAGAAGTGCAGACAATACAGAGTTTATGGTAGATATTCCAGAATTTGAACTGATTGTTCCTTTTAGGTTAAACTAAGTTTTACCGATGGATGTTTCGTTCATCAGAGATTTGTATATTCCAATACAGCCAACGGTTAAATCTTACGGAGCAGTTAACTATCAAGAGTTTTTACCCAATCAAAAATTACAACCTTTTATTTATTGCTATTGGCAGTTAAAAACCATAGAAAAATTAGCTGAGCCTTTTAATTACAGAGTGGTTGCAGATGGTTGTATTGATATATTTTTCGAGCTTGATAACCCTGCAGAAAACTACGTAATGGGTTTTTGCAAAAAGCACACTGAATTTGCGCTAGAATCTGAATTCAATTATATCGGTATTCGATTTTTACCGACCATGTTCCCACAACTGTTCGGCGTAGATGCCTCAACCATTAGCAACAAAGCATTACAACTCGCAGATGTTGTTCCAACTGCTGCCAGCTTTATTCATTCCAATTTTACAAAGGATAACGATATTAAATCTATAATTAGCCTATTGGACACATTTTTAACAGCACAGTTGTCGAATGTTCATTTTAAAGATGATTCTCGCTTATATAAAGCCATTTCACTTATCATGAATAACTATGGCGTGATAGATATAGAAACGGAAATAGATACCGGCATTAGTCATCGGCAGTTAAGAAGACTGTTCGATTTTTATATTGGCGATTCGATGAAAACATTTAGCAAGGTTGTTCGATTTCAGAACATTTTAAGAGCCAAGCCATCAACCCAAAGTTTAAAAAGAAATAAGCTGTTTTTCGATTCAGGTTATTTCGACCAATCTCATTTCATAAAAGATTTTAAGCATTTTTATGGGGTTACGCCAAGCAAGGCATTTGGTAGATAGTTGTACGTAAAATGAATTATTAAGACTATATCTTTAATATTTTGCAATTTCTTAATGTTTAAAATACCTACATTAAGTCCGATTTTTACAATTTTAAAAAAGCTCGATAATCGAATTTTGTATTCATGATTTGGTTAACAAAATATCTAATTGTAATTATGTTGGCTTTTACGAGCAACATTTATGGTCAAACTAAAAACAAAAATACCATGAAACTAAATGCAGGTATTATTACAGACAAAATAGCTGAAACCAAGAAATTTTATACGGAAGTTTTAGGCTTTGGTGTTACTTTCGAAAACGAGTTTTATTTACTAATGCACACACCTAGCACAGAAATCAGTTTTTTATTGCCTAATCACCCTTCGCAGCAGCAATTATTTCAAAAGCCATTTAATGGTGAAGGAATGTATTTAACCATCGAGGTTGACGATGTAGATTCTCTATATCAATCCTTAAAGAAGAAAGGCATAGAGATTAAAATTGAGCTTAGAGACGAGCCTTGGGGCGATAGACACTTTGCTATTCAAGACCCGAATGGTATTGGTATTGATTTGGTAAAATATTCACCACAATAAAAAAGGGATAGCGAAAGCTATCCCTTTTTGTTCTCTAAATACGTTAGGTTATTCTCTACTTCTACCAAATAACATTGATGCGTAGTATAGCAAGTTGGCCAAGGCACCTAAAGCAGCAACTACATAAGTCATCGCCGCCCACCATAAGGCATCTTTAGCTTGTGTGTTTTCTTCATTAGTATGCATAATTGCCTGATTATTTTTCAACCACAGCAAAGCTCTATTACTAGCATCAAATTCTACAGGTAAGGTTACTATACTAAACAGCGTAATTACAGCCAAACCAGCTACGCCAACACCTAAAACAACAGGGTTTCCTGTAAAACCGATGAGTAAAACGCCAATTAGTAATACCCATTGTAGTAAATTAGAAGAAATACTTACCACAGGCACCATGTTAGAGCGAAACTGTAACCAACCATAATTTTTAGCATGCTGTATGGCATGGCCGCACTCATGTGCAGCAACAGCGGCTGCTGCAACGCTACGCCCGTAATAAACGTCTGTACTTAAATTTACAGTCATATCTCCTGGGTTATAATGGTCTGTTAGCTGACCCTCCGAACTTACTACCTTTACATTGTAAATACCGTTATCATGTAGCATTTTTTCTGCTACCTCCTTGCCAGAAAAGCCCGAGTTGAGCTGCATTTCGGCATATTTTGAAAATTTGTTTCTGAAACGCCACTGTACAAACATGCTAAGCAGAAGAATCGGAACAATTAAAATTAAATACGTTTCCATTTTTAAATGTTTGTGTTTTTCCCTTTTATTATCTTTTCATTTGTAGTGAAGTTCTTATGGATATTTTACTACTCATAATTGTTCGTTTCGGTAAATCAAAAAGTGTTCCCATATTTATAATAATTAAAAATTTTACAATTTTTCATGGAATCAGAAAACCTATCTTATTGGGAGAAAGCGAATTTCTATAGCTCAGATGTAATTATTGTAGGTAGCGGAATTGTTGGTTTAAATGCAGCCATCACTATTAAGAGACTTCAACCAAACATTGGCGTAACCGTATTAGAACGTGGTTTTTTACCGTATGGTGCGAGCACTAAAAATGCTGGATTCGCCTGCTTCGGGAGTATTTCTGAGTTGATAGTACAAGAAAAATCTTGCGGTACAGATGGTCTTTACCAATTAATTAGTAAACGCTGGAAAGGGTTACAAAAATTACGTTCGTTGGTTGGCGATGCCAAATTAGATTTGCAAACTAACGGTGGTTTTGAACTTTTTAGGCCAAACGAACAAGTACTAAAAGAGGAATGTGTATCCAAAATTGGGCATTTTAACGATTTGGTTAAAGATATTACTGGAGCCGAAAGTGTTTTTTCTACCGCAAATGAAAAGCTAAATTCCTTTGGTTTTAGGGATGTAGATTACCTCATTGAAAATAGTTTAGAGGCACAGCTAGACCCAGGAAAGATGATAAAAGCACTATTGGAAATTGCTGCCTCTCTGGGAGTAGTTATCCTCAACAATTGTGTAGTTAATAATTTTGAAGAGGAAACAGATGAAATAAGCATTTTTAGTTCTCAAGGCACTTTTAAAGCTAAAAAGTTATTGTTCTGTACCAATGCATTCACTAATCAATTATTACCTCAATTAGCGTTAAAGCCGGGCAGAGGACAAGTGTTAATTACAAAACCCGTAGCTAATTTGAAATTGAAGGGTACTTTCCATTATGATAAAGGCTATTACTATTTTAGAAATGTAGGAGACAGAGTCTTGCTTGGCGGTGGTAGAAATTTAGACTTTTTTACGGAAGAAACGCATCAATTTGGAGAAACACCTCTGGTACAAAATACTTTAATCCGCTTACTCAAAGAAGTTATTTTACCTGAAACACCCTTCGAAATTGAGCAAAAATGGAGTGGTATCATGGCTTTTGGACACGAGCTCACTCCTATTCTTGAAGAAGTTACTCCGAATATTTTTTGCGCAGTTCGATGCAACGGAATGGGCATTGCTATTGGCAGCGCCACCGGCGAAGAAGCTGGAGAAATGGTGTTGAGGAATTTGTAAAAAAACATAGATCACGTTCTTTTGTCATTTCGAGGTACAAGGAATCTGTTATTATTAAATTTTTAAATAGATTCTCCACTGCTTTCAGAATACAGAACTACCTTTAATACCTCATAAATCTACTCAAAAACTACCGTCTTATTTCCTACTACAAATACCCGATCATCAAATACCAACTCCAAAGCTTTACTTAATACCGATTTTTCTATTTCTCGCCCTGCAACAGCCATTTGTTTTGCACCATAGGTATGGTTTACGTGTATAGTCTGTTGGTTAATAATTGGCCCTTCATCTAAATCGTTAGTTACAAAATGTGCGGTAGCACCAATAATTTTAACACCTCGTTTAAAGGCCTGCTGATATGGACTAGCACCAATAAATGCAGGCAAAAAAGAATGATGAATGTTGATAATTTGATGTTTGTATTTAGCGACGAATAAAGGAGAAATGATACGCATAAACTTAGCCAATACGATATAATCCAGCTCGTATTTATCTAACTGTTGGATGATTGCTGCTTCAAAATCTTCTTTGCTCAGATTTTCATGAGAGATATAGTGAAAAGGAACGTCTAACTTCTCTGATAATTCTTTTAAGTTTTCATAATTTCCAATGACACATTTTACATCGGCACCCAAAGTTTTAAAGTAGTTTCTAATCAATATATCTGATAAGCAGTGAAATTCTTTGGTCACTAGTACAGCAATCTGTTTATCTACCTTTGGTACTACTTCTACCAGGGCATTTTGGGGTAAAGCTGTTTGTAACTCTGCTTTAAGTGCTAGCTCATTTTCTATCATTCCATTGCAAGATATCCTTGCGAAAAAGCGTTGGTCATGCTCATCTACAAACTCTCGCATGGTGATGATATTAAGTTGATGTGCTGCTAAAATTCTAGAAATATTGGCAACCAGCCCAACTTCATCGCTACATTGTATTAAAACTAAAAGCTTATTCATAAGCTAAATATAGTATTTAAGTACAATCAAATATCAGGTGCTATGTTAATTTCGTTATTTTGTATAAAATTAGTTGATATGGAAATAGCTATTGTTGCTTTATTAGTTGTCATCTTGGTCTTTTTAGTGATTTTATTAACTAGAAAGTCTAATAAACCATCAGAGCAGGAACTTTTTTCTGTCGACTTTTTAAAGGATGAAAATCAGAAATTGCAACAAGAGCTAACGCAAGTAAGAGCAGATTACATTAACGAAAATAACCGAGCAACCCGAGCTGAAGAAAACCTGAAAGCACAACGAGAAATCTCTACAAAACAGCAGCAGAATTTAGAAGAACTACAACAGAAGTTTACCTTGGAATTTTCCAACATCGCCAATAAAATATTGGAAGAAAAATCGGCAAAGTTTACGGCGCAAAATCAAACTAATCTAGACCAAATTCTTAACCCGCTGAAAGCTAATATCAAATCTTTCGAAGAAAAAGTTGATAAAGTTTACCTAACCGAAGCATCAGAACGCAGTCAATTGAAAGGTGTTATTTTTCAGTTGATGGACCAAAGCAAGCAGATACAAGTAGATGCCAATAATTTAACCCGTGCTTTAAAAGGCGACAATAAGAAACAAGGTAATTGGGGAGAAATTATTTTAGAACGTGTATTAGAAACTTCTGGTTTAGTTAAGGATAGAGAATATAGTATCCAGAAGAGCATAAATACTGCCGATGGCACACGTTTTCAGCCAGATGTGATAATTAACCTTCCCGATGAGAAAAACTTGGTTATAGACGCTAAAATTTCTTTAGTTGCTTATGAGCGGATGATTACTGCTGAAATTGAGGACGAGAAATCTCTTTACCTTAAGCAACATTTGCTATCCATCAAAAATCATATTGATAGCTTGTCGGCGAAAAACTACCAGCACTTGTATGGCATCAATTCTCCTGATTTTGTACTGCTTTTTATTCCTATAGAAGCTTCGTTTAGTGTGACTGTACAAGCAGATGTAGAACTTTTTAACTATGCATGGAATAGAAAAGTAGTGTTAGTTAGTCCGACTACGTTGTTGGCTACCTTACGTACCATTGCTAGTATTTGGAAAGTAGATAGACAGAATAAAAATGTATTTGAAATTGCTGAAGAAGCTGGTGCACTTTACGATAAATTTGTAGGCTTTTTAGGTGATATGGAAAGGATTGGCAAGCACTTAGACCAAACTCAAAAAGCACATGACGATGCTTTTAAAAAACTACAATACGGTAGTGGAAACCTGATTGGAAAAGTAGAAAAAATTAAAAAATTAGGTGCCAAAACTAAAGGCAGTAAACAGATAGATTCTAAGTTTTTGGGAGAAGAAGATTTATAGTTGATCAATTAGTGCTTTTAATTTCTCTTCCTGAAATTTTCTGCTCAATTCATACAACTCGGTTTCTGTTCTGTGTACTAAACATGGTTTACCGTTAAAATGATTATCTAACATATTTTTAAGCAGATCTACTATTTCATCCTCACTATCACATACAAAGCCGGCATTGTAATTTTTAATGCTTTGCTCTAAATCACCATGATCATTTACAGGTAATAAAATTGGCTTTTTAAATGCCAAATATTCATATTGCTTAGTGGTTATTATTTCTTTTCTACTTCCGTATTTTAAGTGAAAAAACATTGCTGCGCTATATAGCTCAGAATAGACCTGTTCTATTGGCATCTTAGCAGTCACATAAGTATAAGGATCTAAATTATAATGTTTTATGACATCATCAAGTCTAGGTGCCTCTCCTGTACCCACAAACCTAATTTGAAAATATTGAGGTTGTATGGCATACTTATCTATGAATTTTCTAACTGCCTTAAAAAGTGTGGTGTCATTTAGCTGATCATTATATACAGAACCTAAATAAACTAATTTAAAGGTAATTGGATGATGTCTTATCAGATTGAAGTTAATTTTTTCTATATCGTAACCATTTCTAATTACTTGTACAGTATCTCTGTACTTTTCTGGGAAGAAGTTGCGAATAGAATCAGAAATGGTAACTATCAAATCTGCACTTCGCATATTTCTGTTTTCTATTCTCTTTAAGAAAAACTTCCTAAGTACTGATAAAATCTTATTATCTTCTATGAGTTGATAACCAAAAACGCCAGGATCTCGATAGTCTAACACTAATTTGCAACCGAATTCTTGCTTTAACGCATAACCTAAATTATGTATTGCAATAGATGGAAAAGACACAAAAACAATGTCTTCATCTGTTAAATCTATATTAGTTTTCTTCTTGTATTTATTAAACTCCTTACCTAAATCAAAAATCTCTCTGCCAGTAAAAAAATAATAGCCCACCAATAATAATTTAGCCATTATTCTTCTACCGCTTTCAATCAGGTTTTTATAAATATTATGAAAAAAACCAGCAGTATAATTTAAAGGTATTTCTACTAAATTTCCTTTTATTTTTATGGGTCTTTCTAACTTATTTCTGTTTCCATAAACAAAGTGTACCTCATAAGAGGCAGATAGACTTTCGGCTATACTCTGTAATCTGTTGAATCCAGTTTGATAAGTTTCCTTACCGTGATAAGAAAAGACAAATATTCTCTTCAATTCTGTTTGTTTAGATAGACAATATATTGAATAAGAAATATATTTATCAAATAAATATGCTTAAAACAGAATTAAATTTAAAAAATAAGCTTTTAATGCTTAAAGGCATTCCAACCTTGAGCTTTTAACTCATGCACCACGTCAGATTTTGATATCATTTTAACACCAGAATTTTTATCGGTAATGTGACCGATAATACTAATGTCTACATCGTTTTTGATTTTATCGTAATCAGTTTGTTTAATGGTAAAAAGTAGTTCGTAATCTTCACCACCATTTAAAGCACAAATCGTTGGATCTAAACCTAATTCTCTAGCAGTTTCGTAAGTTACTGGGTCTATTGGCAGTTTATCTTCATAAATAGTACAACCTTTATCACTTTGTGTAGCTATATGCAAAATTTCTGAAGCCAAACCATCAGAAACATCAATCATAGATGTAGGCTTAATCTTTAGTTGTGCCAATAAATCAACTACATCTCTTCTTCCCTCTGGTTTTAATTGACGCTCGATGATATAATCTTTGCCTTCTAAATCGGGTTGTATCTGCGGATTTTCTAAAAATACCTGTTTTTCACGTTCTAAAATTTGAAGTCCTACGTAAGCACCACCTAAATCTCCAGAAACACAAACCAAATCACCTTCTAGCGCACCATTTCTATACGTAACGTCTTCTTTGGCGGCATAGCCAATACTAGTGATACTTATAATTAAACCTTGCTTACTTGCCGAAGTATCTCCACCTATTAAATCGATGTTAAACTTATTACAAGCTAGTTCAATGCCTTTATAAATTTCTTCGATAGCTTCTAAAGGAAACTTACTAGAAACGCCAAGAGAAACCGTGATTTGTGTTGCTACGCCATTCATGGCATAAATATCGCTCAGGTTTACTTGTACCGCTTTGTAACCCAAATGCACTAAAGGCACATAAGACAAATCGAAATGTACGCCTTCTAATAATAAATCGGTAGAAATTAAGGTTTGCTTATCTCCAAAATTCAATACTGCAGCATCGTCGCCAATACCTTTTAAAGAACTTTCATGCTTAATTTTAAAATTATCTGTCAGATGTTTGATTAAACCAAATTCACCTAACTCTTCTAACGAAGTACGTTCTTTATTTTCGAACATTATCCTTTTCCTTTAATATCTGTTAAAATCCATTGCAACTCCCTATCGTAGTTGTTTATTCTATCGTCTAAGGTAGATTGTATTTCTACATCCGGAAAAACACCTCTACCGTACAAATCTTGCTGGTAAACAGGTGCCATCCTATTTAATCCAAACCTTAAATCTAATTTAGTATTCTTTAGCGTAACCACTGGCATTCTACCAGCTGTGCATTGATTAGCACCACCTCCAGTTTCAACACCTACAAAAGTAGCTCTATTAATGCCTTTTAAATTAGCACTTAATAAAGATGAAGCTGAAAAACTAAACTCGTTAATCAACACATAAACTTTGCCTTTATAATTATTTTTATGTGGTTTTTGAGGTTTATATCCTTTCATAAAAGAGAAGAAATTACCTTCTTCGTCTTCGTAAATATTACCGTTATCGTTAAATGAGGTGAGGTAATATCTTATTTTTTTAAAGCCAGTTGCATACTTATCTGAACTGAAACCACCATTGTTAATTGGCTTAGCCAAATACACAAAATCTTTATCTGTAAGATAGCTGAACAAAGCTAAACTGGCATTCAAAGTTCCACCTGGATTATTTCTAATATCTATGACTAAGTTCTTACTTTTTGATAATGAAATGCTGTCAAAAACTTGTTTATAAAACAGTGAAAAATTAGCACTTGGTATACTAAAACTCTTAATTTTTAAGTAAGCTACATCTTTGTCTTTGTCTAAAAATTTAAAATCTAGCTGGTATTCGTTATTAACTTTATTTCCCCTGTATTTTAGCGTTTCTTTTTGCTTTTTTACCGGTGCAGTAGCTAATTTTTTAGCAGTATCTAGTTTTTTCTTTTCTTCAGCATCTTTCTTCTTATCGTAAAAAGCTATAAAAGTGTTGGTAACTGTACTATCGCATTTAAATTTAATAGCTACACTGTCTTGCTCAGAAAAATATATTCTATAAAGCTGTGCAAAATTTCTTTCTATCCTTTTATTTCTTGATAGCGAGTTATAACCATCATAACTAAAACCTGTGGAAACAATGTTGAATATATCTTTAGGAGCTAATCCGTCAATCTCTAAAATTTCTGTTCCTGTCTTGATACTTTTGTTTTTACTCTTATTGTTGATAACTACCAATTTATCATCAGTAACGGCATAAGTAAATTGATTGAGTGGGTAAACTTTGTTTTTTATCGCTTCCCTTTTTACTTTATCTTTCTGTATAACCGATGGAAATCTTAAAGCAGTATGCCCGCATTTTATAGCAGCTACTACTGGAGAAAGTTTCTGATAAAATTGATTAGTTGTAAGTGGCTCATTGATAGCATTTTTTAAGCTATCAAACTTATAATCAAGCTGTTTTTTAGAAATATACCAATATAAACCAGGATGGCCATCTTTTAAAATTTGATGCGTTAAATCTACATCTTGCTTCAAAGCTTGTACACTATGCTTTTTCTCTGTAATGGATAAATTATATTCCTTCACAGAAGAACAAGCAGCTAATGAAGTTGTACTTATTAACAGTAAATTTCTAAAAAAGCGTATTTTAATCATCTAAAGGCCTAATTTGGCTGAAATTTCCAACATTCTTTCAATAGGTTTACGAGCATCATTAATAATATGAGCTGGTACGGTAACTTCTGGTAAACCATTTTTGATACACAAATACAGTTTTTCAAGCGTATTGCGTTTCATGTACGGGCAGTCGTTACATGCACAAGCATTAGTAGGAGGGGCCGGAATAAAAGTTTTATCTGGACAAGCCTTCTGCATTTGGTGAATAATACCACTTTCTGTAGCTACAATAAATTCTTTTGCATCGTTATTGATGGCAAATTTCAACAATCCTGTAGTAGAACCAATGTAATCTGCCATTTGCAACACGGCTTCTTCACATTCTGGATGTGCAATAAATTTCGCATTCGGATGGCGTTCTTTCAATTTGGTAATCTTTTCCCTAGAGAAAATTTCGTGTACCATACAAGCGCCGTTCCACAAAACTAAATCTCTACCCGTTTTTTTCGCAACCCAAGCACCTAAATTCTTATCTGGACCAAAGATAATTTTTTGATCTTTCGGCAAGCTTTCCACAATTTGTACCGCATTTGTTGAAGTACAAACAATGTCACTTAATGCTTTTAACTCTGCAGTACAATTCACATAAGTAATCACTAAATGGTCAGGATATTTTTCCTTAAACTTTTTAAACAAGTGCGGTGGACAACTATCTGCCAATGAACAACCAGCTTTTAAATCTGGCAGTAAAACCTTTTTTTGTGGCGATAAAATCTTTGCTGTTTCGGCCATAAAGTGCACTCCAGCAAACACAATCACATCAGCTTCAGTTTTTGCAGCTTCTTGAGATAGGCCTAAACTATCTCCAATATAATCTGCAATGTCTTGTATATCAGGTTCTTGGTAGTAGTGAGCCAAAATAATAGCATTCTTCTCTTTTTTTAGCTTCTCTATTTCAGCAAATAAATCCAGTGTTGGATCTATTTTTTCTTCTACGTAACCTTTTCTATTGAGTTCTTCTAAAATTTCCATCAGTAAGCTTTTTAAGCGACAAACGTTCTCAAACGCTCTCTTATTTTTTTGTAAAGATACACAGCTTTGAACGCTCTTCCAACGCTCTCCACACTTCAATAAAATATAATTTAATTATTTAAATAGAATCTTATTCTTTATTAGCATGTTGGTAATGGGGATAAATTAAAATTTAAAAGTGTCGATTTATAACTTATCCTATACTTATCAACAATTTTAATTACTTTTTATTTTAAACTTACGTTGATTTTCAATGTTATACTTTTTATACTATTAAATTATCAATATAGAAATGTGTATTGTTAGTTGTGTTGTTAAAAGTTGATAACCTTGCTAAAGTGACTCAAAAATAATGTAAAAGATTATGTCAAACTTGGCTTTTTACCTTAGCTTTAACAATCAAAAATAGTTGTTAGGATAATCTATACATTCAATTCACATACTTGTTAACGTTATCCACATACTTGTTACTTATTATTTAATTTAATGAAGAAAGTCGATTTTTTAGTCATAGGATCGGGCATTGCAGGTTTAAGTTTTGCACTTAAAGCAGCTAAATATGGTAAGGTACTGATAGTTACCAAATCTAACGAAGACGAATCAAATACTAAGTATGCTCAGGGTGGGGTTGCTGTGGTTGTGGATAAATCAGATTCTTTTGAAAAACACATACAGGATACTTTAATTGCAGGCGATGGTTTATGTGATAAAGAGATTGTGGAAATCGTGGTGAAAGAAGGTCCGGAACGTATTCAAGAAATTATAGACTACGGAATTAACTTCGATAAAAATCCTGCTGGAGTTTTCGATTTGGCAAAAGAAGGGGGACATTCTGAACACAGAGTGCTTCATTATAAGGATGTTACGGGTTATGAGATAGAAAGTGTTTTACTGAAGCAAATTCATCAAAACGAGAATATAGAAATATTAACACATTATTTCTGCTTAGAATTGATTACCCAACATCACTTGGGAAAACATGTGGATAAAAGTAGTAAAGACATTAATTGCTATGGTATTTATGCCTTTAATACAGAAATTAACCATGTGGAAAAGATATTGGCAAATGTAACAGTACTCGCAAGTGGCGGTGCTGGACATATATATGCGAATACTACAAATCCGGTTATTGCCACCGGAGATGGAATGGCGATGGTGTACCGAGCTAAGGGAAAAGTAAGAAATATGGAGTTTATCCAGTTTCATCCTACGGCATTATATCATCCGGGAGAATATCCTTCCTTTTTGATTTCGGAAGCTGTTAGAGGATTTGGTGGCGTATTAAGAAGGCGTAACGGCGATGAATTTATGTACGAGTATGATGAACGCGGATCTTTGGCTTCTCGTGATATTGTGGCTAGGGCGATAGATAATGAAATGAAAAAATCTGGAGATGATTTTGTTTATCTGGATATCACTATGCGTAAAAAGGCAGATATTTTGAAACATTTTCCTAACATTTATGCCAAATGTTTATCTATTGGTATTGATATGACTAAAGATTATATACCAGTTACGCCAGCTTGTCATTACATGTGCGGTGGAATTTTGGTTGATGAATATGGAAAGTCGTCTATCAATAATTTATACGCTTGCGGTGAAGTTTCTTCTACGGGTTTGCACGGTGCTAATCGTTTAGCTTCCAATTCTTTATTAGAAGCTACTGTTTTTGCACATCGTATTTTCGTTTCAGCAATAGAGACTTATAAAAATAATGTTGTTCCAGAAGATATTCCAGAATGGGATGATAAAGGTGTAATACAATCTAACGAAGATATATTGGTTACTCACAATTTAAGAGAAACTCAGAAAATTATGAGTGATTATGTAGGTATTGTACGTTCTGACTTTAGATTAGATAGAGCACTAAGAAGGCTTTATTTGTTGTTTGAAGAAACAGAAGAATTTTATAAGAAAAACAAAGTATCTGTAAAACTTTGCGAATTGCGTAATGTAATTCAAGTGGCGTATATGGTTATCAAATCTGCTAAAGCTAGAAAGGAGAGTAGGGGATTGCATTATACTACAGATTATCCTGAGCACGCAAAGGAATTAGTAGATACTATTATTTAAGTTTTACGTAATAGGTTTTAAGTTATACATCCAATCTCAAATCTCAATACTCATATCTCATGTCTATTATTTTACCAGTAAAAGGAATTAATCCACAATTTGGAAATGATTGTTTTATAGCACCAAATGCGACTATTGTAGGTGATGTTAAAGTTGGAAGGAATTGTTCAATTTGGTTTAATGCGGTAGTTAGGGGAGATGTAAATAGCATCACCATTGGTAATGAAAGTAATATACAAGATGGTGCAGTTATACATGCAACTTACTTAAAAGCAGCTACCATAATTGGTAATAGAGTAAATGTTGGGCACAATGCTATTGTACATGGTTGTACCGTTAAAGACAATGTTTTAATTGGCATGGGAGCTATTGTAATGGATAATGCTGTTGTAGATGAATATTGTATTATTGCTGCTGGAGCAGTAGTTTTAGAAAATACCATTTGCGAAAGTGGTTACATTTATGCTGGTACTCCTGCTAAAAAAATAAAGCCCATTACCGACGAGCAAAGGGCTTTATTAAACAAACTGCCTGATAATTACATCATGTATGCAGATTGGTTTAAATAATTAATTTCTATTTCCTGGTGCACCTCCAAAACCTGTTGGCTGGTTATTATTAGAAGGCGCAGGTTTAGGTACATTATTTCTCGGTAATTGTTCTTTTGGCTTAGGTAACGGTAATGGTGGCACCAATGGAATGGTAACCACTTCAGCTCTGTCCCAATTTGCTCTAATAGAAAGTTCTTTGGTATTGTACCATATAGCTTCTGGCTGAGTACTTAGTTTTAAATTTCCAGTGTCCCAAATTCCATTTTTGTTAGTATCGTAAACAATTCTACCAAAGTAAATTCCTTGTTTATAGTTAGTTAGCTTAACTATTGTTTTTTTTGTTATGGGATGACTAGATATAATTTGATTGTCTTTATTAACAATTTCTAAAATATAGCTTTTCGCCGTATCAGGTGTTTCTACTGTTAGCGTTAAAGAGCCGTAATCACCCGCATCAGCTAAGGTAAAAGTCTTCTTTATTTCCTTATTTTTAGCATCAAACATTACGTTTACAGCATTTTCTCTTACCAGTAAAATGTACTGTTCTTTTGCTCGCCACTTATACTTAATGTGATATTTAAGAAAGTTGGTACTGTCTTTTACCAGTGTGAATTTTCTAGGAATACTATCTTCTAGTAGTAGTATTTTACTTTCGTCGATACTTTTAACCGGAAAATTGAAGCTAATTGTCAAATCTTTGTATGGATTTAAATTACCACCTTCTAAATTATCAGTAATATTAACTACACGATTGTAAGTATCTCTTTTAGACCTCGTAAATTTTACTGTATCCAGTATTTTTCCTTCATTTTTAACAGCAACTTTAACAGAGTCGAAAGAAAGATCGGCCAACCATAGGTTTACGCTATCTTTAGTTTTATTGAATTGAAAGAACTTTCCTTGGTCTACACTGGATGGACTAATTACTGTTAAATCAGGATTGGGCAAAGGCTTATTGAAGCTCATAAAGATGCTTCCATCAGCATTTAATTTTCTATCGTTAACTCTAAATTCTGATGCTACTTCTTTAAAAACAAACAATCTAATACTGTCAATATTTTTATCCAATACAAAAGGTTCCTTTATAAAACCTAGTTCATCACTGATTTGCTGGTAAATTCTGTCGCCATTTTTTTCTTTTAAGGCATAGATTTTATAGGTGTCTTTTTTGAGATTGTTTAACTTAAAATTACCGCTACTGTCGGTGAGTGTAAAAATAGGAGCACGTTTTTTTCCAAACAAACTATCTCTAGATAATGGTAAAATAAAAACAGTAGCTTCCAGTTCTGCTTCTCCGGTCAATGCGTTAGTTACATTTCCACTAATACTTAAAGAGTCGAGGGTAGGGCCAGTAGCAAAAGCATAATTGAAATTTTTAAGTTCGTTAGCTTCGTTTAAGTCAACTATAGATTTTCCAAAATTTAAAGTATAGGTTGTATTTTTTTCTAGCGTATCCGGCAGCGTAATTTCTAGACGTCTTAACTTGGCCCTAAGTTCTGGTACTTTTTCTAATTCTGGAGAAATTGAAAATTCTTTAAACTCGTTGTTCAATTTTATATATTCATCAAATTCTATGATGATTTTTTTAGCATTGAAATTTGTAGTTAGATTTTCTGGTGTCATTTTCAAAACCTTAGGTGGAGTTTCATCTCTTGGTCCACCTTCAGGACTTTTCATAGCTGCGCAACCGTAAATTAGCACCGCTATTAAAAATAACCCTAAAAAATCAGTCGAAAAACAGCGTTTCTTATTATTTGACATTTATAAGCTTTTAAATCGATTTTTATCTTTTTTGGAACTGTAATATTAAATTTCTGAGATATGCTTTTATAACGCTTTATTTTAATTCATGTTTTATTTTAAGTAAAATATTGATTTTCAATTATTTAGCTATATGAACCATTAAAACTGAAATATCTGATGGAGAAACTCCTGAAATTCTAGATGCTTGACCTAAAGTTCTTGGTTTAATCTTCAGTAATTTTTCACGAGCTTCTTTTGATAAAGATACTAAAGTATTATAATCAAAATCTGGATTAATAGATTTGTCTTCCATCTTCTGCATTTTAGCAACAATTTCTTGTTCCTTCTCAAAATAACTTTCGTATTTAATTTTTATCTCAGCTTGTTCAACAGTTTCCTTTTCAAATTGATTTAACATTTCATTAAATGGTTCGCTTACTTTTCTTAAATCACTAATATTGACTTGAGGTCTGCTCAAAACACTGAACAACTTTACATTTTGCGTCAATGCAGATGTCCCCAATTCTTCCATTAGTGAATTAGCTTCTGACATTTCAATACCTTGTTTTTTAGTGAAGGCAACGATATCATCAGAGTCTTTTATTTTCTGATGAACTAAAGCCAAGCGCTCATCATTAACTAAGCCTAATTCGTGGGCAATAGGAGTGAGGCGAATATCAGCATTATCTTGTCTTAATAACAAGCGATGCTCGGCTCTTGAAGTAAACATTCTATAAGGTTCTTCAGTACCTTTTGTCACTAAATCATCTATTAATACGCCTATATACGATTCAGAACGCTTCATGATCAGCTCATGCTTGTCATGAACCTTTTGATGTGCGTTAATTCCGGCGATAAACCCTTGACTAGCAGCTTCTTCATAGCCAGTAGTACCGTTAATTTGACCGGCAAAGAACAAATTGCTGATTAATTTAGTTTCTAACGTTAACGAAAGCTGTGTAGGTGGAAAATAATCATATTCTATGGCATAACCTGGCCTAAACATCTTAGCGTTTTCAAATCCTGGAATTTGAGTTAATGCTTTGTATTGTACATCTTCGGGTAGAGAGGTAGAAAAACCATTAACATAAATTTCACAAGTATTCCAACCTTCTGGTTCTACAAAAATTTGATGGCGTTCGCGTTCAGCAAATCGGTTAATTTTATCTTCAATAGAAGGACAGTATCGAGGACCTAAACCTTTAATTCTACCAGTAAACATAGGAGATTTTTCGAAGCCTTCTTTCAACGTTTCGTGTACTTTGTCGTTGGTATACGTAATCCAGCAGCAACGTTGTTCAGTTGGTAATGTTACATTGGTATATGAAAATCTTCCACGTTCTTCGTCTCCCCACTGTTCTTCCATTAAACTATAATTTAATGAACGACCATCAACTCGGGGAGGAGTACCTGTTTTCATTCTTCCAGCTTCGAAGCCTAATTCAACTAATTGTTCCGTTAGCCCGGTAGCCGATTTTTCTCCAGTTCTACCTCCACCCATTTTTTTCTCACCAATATGGATAATACCATTTAGAAAGGTGCCGTTGGTAAGTACTACAGATTTGGCTTTAATTTCAACACCTAAATTAGTTTTTACACCAACTACTGTATTATTTTTAATCAATAGAGAACTTACCATTTCCTGCCAGAAATCGATATTTGAAGTTTGCTCTAAAGCCAATCTCCATTCTTCTGCAAATCGTTTTCTGTCATTTTGTGTACGCGGGCTCCACATCGCAGGACCCTTTGATTTATTCAGCATTCTGAATTGGATAGTAGTTTTATCTGCAATAATTCCAGAATAGCCACCCATGGCATCAATTTCTCTAACTATCTGCCCTTTGGCTACTCCTCCCATAGCGGGATTGCAGCTCATTTGCGCAATAGTCTCCATATTCATCGTAATTAACAATACAGATGAACCTAAATTTGCAGCAGCGGCAGCGGCTTCACAACCTGCGTGTCCAGCTCCAACTACAATTACGTCGTATTCTTTAAACATATATATTAGTATGTTTCACGTGAAACATTATTTTATTTCTGTTTTTAGTTCTGTTTCACGTGAAACAGAACTAAAAAAATTATTTTTCTGAAAGTTCAATCCATCTTTCCATGTTCTTTTCCATGGTTAAGTTTATCTTTTCTATGGTTTCGGACAGTTCTTGAATTTTTGTGTAGTCAGAAGGGTTAATGTTGTTTAACTCTTCTGTTAAAGCTTTAATTTTTTCTTCATGTTCTGCTAAAACACCTTCAAGCTGTTTGAACTCTTGTTGTTCTTTAAAACTCAATTTAGTAGCCGATGCAGTCGATGTGGTTTTTTGTTCTTCAATTTTAGGTTTTTTAGCTGCAGCTTCTTTTTCTGCCTCTACACTATTACGGTGTTCAGAATAGTTTCCATTAAATATTTTAACCTTGCCATTTCCTTCCATGATAAAAAGCTGATCACTCATTTTATCCAACAAATATCTATCGTGTGAAACCAACATCAATACACCAGGGAAGTTTTCTAAAAATTCTTCTAATACATTTAAAGTATCAATGTCTAAATCATTGGTAGGCTCATCTAAAATTAAGAAGTTTGGATTTTGCATCAAAACTTTCATTAAGTGTAAACGCTTTTTTTCTCCACCACTTAATTTTTCAACCATGCCGTGTTGCTTCTTTGGAGGGAACAAAAACAACGTAAGTAGGGCAGAAGCAGATATGGTTTGTCCATCAGCCATTTTGATATATTCTGCATCTGCTTTTACAATATCAATTACTCTTTCCTTCTCGTTGAAACTTAAACCGCCTTGTTTGTAATAGCCATATTTAGTAGTATCTCCAATATCTACTTTTCCATTATCTGGATTTAAGTTTCCAGTGATGATGTTTAGTAACGTTGATTTTCCTGTACCATTTTTTCCAGCTAAACCAATTCTATCACCTTTCTTAAAAACATAAGTAAAATCTTCAATAATAGTAACGTCATTAAAACTTTGATTGATATTTTCTAACTCCAAAATTTTATTGCCTTGTCTTGCCATTTTAACATTAAGCGTTACTTTTTGGTTTTCCGTCCTTTGCTTCGTCTTGTCTTCTAAATCATAAAAGGCATTTTGTCTAGCTACAGATTTTGTTGTACGAGCGGCGGGCATCCTTCGCATCCATTCTAGTTCTTTCTTTAAAAGATTTTTATTTTTTTGAAATGTTGCATCATCTTGCGCTTCTCTTTCGGCTTTCTTTTCTAAAAAGTAAGCATAATTTCCGTTGTAGTTAAAGGTCTTTCCTCTTTCTAACTCTACAATAGTGTTGCAAACGTTATCTAAAAAGTACCTATCGTGTGTAACGAGTAATAAAGTTTTATTTCCAGAGGTTAGTATTTTCTCTAGCCACTCAATAGTATCTATATCTAAATGGTTGGTTGGCTCATCTAATACATAAATTTCTGGATCTTCAATTAGAAGTTTAGCTAAAGCAAGCCTTTTACGCTGACCACCAGATAAAGTATCTATTTTTTGTTGCAGATGATTAATGCCCATTCTGCTCAAAATAGTTTTAATCTGATGTTCGTATTCCCAAGCATTATGTTCGCTTAATTCTTCATATAATCTATTGAGCTTCTTTTCGTCAGGATGCTCTTCCTCAATTAATTCTTCATATTCTTTAATCAACTGTTGTTGCTTATTCTCTGTTGAAAAAATGAAGTCGCTAATGGATGAATTTTCGGGAAAAGAGGGTTCTTGATCTAAAAAGCCAATCTTGGTAGATTTATTCTTTACAATCTTTCCTTCTAACGGAGCGAAACGCTCTGCAAGTAGTTTCATTAGTGTGCTTTTGCCAGCACCATTAATGCCAACAAGCGCAACACGTTGCCCTACATTAATCCCTAATGTTAAATTTTTAAATAGCCATTCGTCATGGTAGGCGTGGCCAAGGCCTTCTGCTGCAATTAGTGTACTCAAGGTGTTTTGAAACGATTTATAAATAAAACTATCATGATTTTAGACCAATACTTATTCCTATTTTATGGGAAGTTGACAATCTATAATCCTGATAGCCTCATCACATTTAAATAATATGTTACTATGATGAAAATTGTTGCAAAAGTACGGAATATTAACTGCTTAATACTTTGCAGCTAATACTTTAGTTGTATTGTAATCAAAAATTACTCAAAGATGTTTTGACATAAAACTAAACGTTAGCAATATTATTTGGAAGACATGGTTAATTCAGGTTGAATTTATCGTTTCTGATATTCATTACATTGGATGCAGCAAGAATGGAAACAATTAGACCTCCTATAATAATTGCGATAAGGAGCTGTAATGTAGAATATAGATTTGTACCTCTAACAATTTTTTGAGATTCATCTTTCAGCTGTTCTCCAACTACGGTTTGCACTTTAGTTAATTGAGAAAGTGTATTAGAAATATCAAAAAATGATTGTTCAGCACTACTGTCATAAAGCTTTCTCAAAGCTGGCTTTTCGAGCGAATTTGCATTCAACAAAATGTTTTTTTCTAGCACTTTATTTTCAAGAAGTTTAACCTTTAATTCAGTTAGATGATTCTTTTCATTCTTTACCAAAAATGTTTTTTCGTACTTCGTTAAAAGTGTGTCGATTTGCTTGTCATAGACACGTAGTTTAGCATTGAGTTGCTGTGGCGTGAGTTTATTATTATCACTGTAAACAAAAGTTTCAAGCAAGAAACGCTTGGTATAAAGCTTCTCAGAAATGTAAAAAATATCCGTTGCCGGAACCAGTCTATCGTTGTAAATCGAAGAAAAGGCTTTCTCCATATTCTTAATGCTTCGGTCTTCTAAAACACGAATGAGAATGGTACAGGCCATAATTAGGAAAAGCAACAATGCTATCTTGGTTTTTTGTTTCAATGAGTAAGCAAATTTCATCTATTAATTGGGGTTTAATGATGATGAGAGCTCTCCCTGTATTGTTGGGATTGGTTTCATATCTGGTTGCGATAAAATAACCTCCAATATAGCTATATTTTTTGAGAACGGGACTTATTCATTCTATGGTTGGGTAATCCCGCTTTTTGCTTCTCTAGTTAAAATTAGGAACAATTTAAGCATTTAGCTAACAACTTTAACTGGAACTAACACTCTTCAAGCTAAGGAACATTGTGCTGTTAATACTGCATTGCAGTTGCCAATTAAGCTGACAGTTAAGGGAGCAAAGCAAAAAGGCTATAAACAAAGAAAGCGGGCATCCACCCGCTTATTAACTAAAACTAAACTAAATTTATATGTGTGTATATGAATTTTAAAAGATGGTTAAAGCATCATCGCCTGTTGGTAGACCATTGCTTACTGTTTGTTTTTGAGCTACGGCTGTATTTTTAGATTGGATGCTGCTATTCTCTGCAACGAATTTGTCCATGTTTAAAGAAGCAACGCTACCAATTACAGCGTTATAATCTGTCGATGCTCCGCTCAATGTTAATGTCGCTTGACCATTTACTGTAGCAAATAAATCAACCGTATTTGTGTTTAAAGTTGCTTTAGCGTTGTCTTTCAAATTAACTGCTAAGCTAAGTGCATTAAATTTTCCGCTAGTTTTGATAGTTGCATTATCGTTAACTGTAATTTCATTTAACTGGTTAGCGTAAACTACAACTGTTAAGGTTTCCTTATCGAAGGAGCTAATTCTTAACTCGCCATTTTTCTCTTGTACCAATGCATTTTTAGCATAGTAGTTATCGTAAACTTGTACGCTTTGGTTCTGGCTTTGTACTAAAATAACTTCTACATTACCAGCAATATTCAATTTGTTGAACTTTTTAACTTCGCTAATTACCGTTACTTTTTTAGCTTCTTTTGCATTTACAAAAGCTGGAGCGCTTGCACTAATTACTACTGTTAAGATTGCTGCGAATAAATTTTTAATAGAGGTATTCATATTGTGTGTATTTTATT
>Ga0256901_1000482_pt1 | contig 22614 bp, 20 predicted proteins | sample MC6MC0689MT_FD_190200 | JGI IMG/M metagenome (GOLD analysis project Ga0256901, IMG submission 190200) | Metatranscriptome of enriched soil aggregate microbial communities from Iowa State University, Ames, United States - MC6-MC0689-MT... | ecosystem: Environmental > Terrestrial > Soil >... | reverse complement strand
GGCATATGTACTGCTACAACATTTAGTTCATCTTTATATTGATCACGGAAATTATTAACATCAGGCATAGCTTCTTTACATAAATGACAGCTCACTGACCAGAAATGGATTAATGTTGGTTTTTTTCCTACTAATTCTGCTTTTGTTGCTTCTCCATTTAACCAAGTCGTTGCGCCAATTAGTTCAGGCATTTGTTCACGAAGTTTCATAAAAATCCTCCTCTAATATATTGTTTGTCTTCAGTGGTTTTAGATTAGGTCGAAAACTCTACCAAAAATCTATTACAATCTAAGGGAAAGTAAATTAACATTCATTCGTCAATTCACTTAAAAGTCCCCACAAACATGTCGTGGGGACTCTTTATTTGTTAATTAATGACTCAACCCTATTTTATTATAGAGTTGCTTGACCCGGACGCCAGTTTGCTGGGCAAAGACCGCCAGTTTGTAATGCTTGAAGTACACGTAACGTTTCATCAACATCACGACCGATGTTATTATCGAATACTGTTTGGTATTTTAATTCGCCTTCTGGGTTAATGATGAATAAACCGCGTAATGCGATACCTTCTTCTTCAATTAAAACACCGTACTCTTTAGATACTTGGTGGTTTGTATCAGCCGCTAATGGATATTTTAATTCGCCAAGACCATTTTGAGTGCGGTCAGTATTAATCCATGCTAAGTGAGTATGGATTGTATCAGTAGAAACACCGATTACTTCTGCATCTAAGTCCTCGAACTCGTCATAACGATCGCTCATTGCAGTGATTTCTGTTGGACATACGAATGTGAAGTCCATTGGATAGAAGAAAAGTACTGTCCATTTATCTTGTGCTTTAATATCTTCTAATGATACTTTCCCAAATGATTTGTCTGAAAGTACTGCTTCCATTGTAAAGTCAGGTGCTTGTTTACCTACCATGCGTTCTGCCATAATAAATCCCTCCGAATAAATATGTAGTTTATATATTCCATTCGCACAAGCGAACTCGTCTTCTACGATAGCAGAGTAAACGTAGTTTTTCAAACAAGTAAGCTTCGCCCACTTACACGATTGAAGTGCCAAGACAAAAAATCGTCAAATACGAAATTAAAATTACTGCTATAACTTATTTATTAGCTATCTTTGCCAACAATATTCTCCCCTATACAATTTTTTTCTCCACTTCATTTATGACTTATTTTTCAATATTTTATAGCTATTTTTTTCATAAAAAACGATTGCAAATTTTTTATTATTATGTATAATTGTAATGGTTTTAGTAAACTAAAAGTTTCGTTAAAGTAAACTTCATATTTCAAAAGTTTATGATTGCTAAACTTCTTCTAGGAGGGAAAAGATGCAAATAGGAGCAAAAATTAAGGGGCTTCGTTTAAAAAAAGGTCTTACCCAAGAGGAACTTGGAGAACGTACAGATTTAAGCAAAGGTTATATTTCCCAATTAGAACGTGATTTGAATTCACCTTCTATTGAAACACTCTTTTCGATACTAGAAGTGTTAGGGTCAACACCTAAGGAATTTTTTGATGATGAATCTCCTGAACAAAAGGTTGTTTATACAGATGAAGATCAATCCACCTTTTCGGATGAAGAAAAAAAATACGAAATTCAATGGCTCATCCCTACATCCAACGAAAAAGAAATGGAGCCTATTTTCTTAACCTTTGAAGCTAATGGCGAATTCAAACAATTTGAGCCATCACTCTCAGAAACATTTATTTATATAGTCAAAGGGCGTATTCGTCTCGTTTTAGGGAATGAACAATATATCGCAAGTGAAGGCAATGCTCTTTATTTTGACGCGACAGATCATCATCAAATTTTTAATGCACATGCTGCTGAAACGAAAATTTTACTCGTTGCAACGGATTCATATTTATAGCTTAAGGAGGCGCATCAATGACAATGAATTCCATTATCCGTTTTGAAAATGTTTCAAAGTCTTATAGTGACGGAACAGTCGTCTTAAAGAATATCAACTTAGAGCTCGAAAAGGGCAAATTTTATACACTCCTTGGTCCGTCTGGTTGTGGAAAAACAACTATTTTACGAATTATTGCTGGATTCACAGAACCTACAACAGGGGATGTGTTTTTCCATGATAAAAAAATAAATTCTGTTCCTGCCAATGAACGTCAAGTGAATACTGTTTTTCAAGATTATGCTTTATTCCCACATTTAAATGTATTTGAAAATGTCGCTTTTGGACTACGCATTAAGAAGTTATCTGAAAAGGAAATAAAAGAGCGTGTCGCTGAAGCTCTAAAATTTGTAAATTTAGCAGGCTATGGCAACCGTGAAATCTCTGAAATGTCCGGTGGTCAACGTCAACGTGTCGCGATTGCACGTGCCATTGTCAATGACCCTGAAGTAATTTTACTGGATGAGCCACTTTCAGCATTAGACTTAAAGTTACGTACAGAAATGCAATACGAATTGCGTGAATTACAGCAACGTCTTGGCAAAACATTTGTTTTCGTTACTCATGATCAGGAGGAAGCACTTGCCATGAGTGATGAAATTTTTGTCTTAAGTGAAGGACAAATTCAGCAATCCGGTACACCAGTAGATATTTACGATGAACCGATTAATCGCTTCGTGGCAGATTTTATTGGTGAATCTAATATAGTACCTGGAGTTATGATTGAAGATTTCAAGGTTGAATTTGCTGGTAAGATTTTTGAATGTGTTGACCAAGGGATGAAACCAAACGAGAAAATTGATATTGTTATTCGTCCAGAAGATTTAGAAATGACGACTATTGATAAAGGGAAACTTGTGGTAAAAGTAGATACACAATTATTCCGGGGCGTACATTATGAATTATCTACGTATGATAAAGATGGCAATGAGTGGCTAGTCCATTCATTGAAAAAAGCTGAAGTAGGGACAGAAATTGGCTTAGACTTTGATTCAGAGGCGATTCATGTAATGCGCTTAAATGAAACAGAGGAAGAGTTCGATAAACGATTAGAATCGTACGGAGACGACGAAGATGCAAACTAAGACATCGAAATCAGCGTTATTTCCATATGTTTTATGGATTGCCTTTTTCGTTATCGCGCCGATTGCACTCGTTGTTTATTATTCCCTACTTGATTTACATGGCAATTTCACGCTCGATAATTATAAAGCGTTCTTTACTTCTGTTTACTTAAAAATGACATTAAGCTCTTTCTGGTATGCATTTTTAATTACCTTCTTTACTTTAATAATTTCATACCCGACTGCTTACTTTTTAACGAAAACAAAGCATAAACAACTTTGGCTTCTGCTTATTATTATTCCTTCATGGATTAATCTATTATTAAAAACATATGCCTTTATCGGCATCTTTGGTTTATACGGTCCGCTAAATGCATTTATTGAAGTATTTGGCTTCGATCCTAAGCAAATGCTCTTTACAGATATTAGCTTTGTCTTTGTGTCCGTGTATATTTTTATTCCATTTATGATTTTACCGATTTTCAATTCTTTAGATCGCTTAAACCCAACACTCATTTATGCGTCTCGTGATTTAGGGGCATCTGCCTTTACAACTTTCCGTCGCGTTGTTTTACCATTAACAATGGATGGCGTTAAATCAGGTATTCAGGTTGTCTTTATCCCTGCTCTTTCACTTTTCATGATTACTCGCTTAATTGCAGGAAATCGTGTAATCACGCTTGGTACAGCCATTGAGCAGCAATTCCTTGTGACACAAAACTGGGGAATGGGTTCGACTATTGCAGTATTCTTAATTTTATTTATGGTGATCATTATGCTTATTACGGGGCAAAAAGATAAAGGAGGTCGCGTACGATGAACAAACTTTCTGCATCAGCCAAAGTCTATTTAACGATTGTTTTTATCGTTCTGTATGCACCAATCTTCTATTTAATTTTTTACTCGTTCAATAGTGGTGGCTCCATGAATAACTTTGAGTCCTTCACTTTCGAGCATTATCAAGCTGTTTTTGAAGACTCACGACTACTTGTTATTTTAATTAATACTGTTATCGTAGCATTACTTTCTGCTCTGATTTCTACTATTATTGGAACACTAGGAGCAATCGGTATCGTGACAGTAAGGGATTCAAAAATGCGCAATACGTTATTATCCTTAAACAATGTCTTAATCGTCAGCCCCGATGTCATCATTGGTGCAAGCTTTTTAATCTTATTTACAATGGTTGGCATAAAATTGGGCTTTGCTTCGGTATTATTAGCACACGTGGCATTTAGTGTACCGATTGTAGTGTTAATGGTTTTACCTAAACTGCTAGAAATGAATAATTCACTTATCGATGCTGCCTTAGATTTAGGAGCAACAAAAAAGGATGTTATGATGCGTGTCATTTTACCTTATATTCAGCCAGGTATTTTTGCAGGATTCTTCCTGGCCCTTACGTATTCATTAGATGATTTTGCCGTGACATTTTTCGTAACTGGCAATGGCTTCAGTACATTATCCGTTGAAATCTACTCGATGGCTCGTGCAGGAATATCTCTAACAGTTAACGCTATTTCTGGTTTAGTATTCTTTGTGACAGTTTTAGTTGTGGTTGGTTATTACTTCATTACAAGTCGCACAAGTAAAAGAACGGAGGGACAACAATGAAGTCATTAATTCAAGCAACCATCGCTATCCTTGTTGTTTCTGCCCTTTTATTCTATGCTGCTGACGCCTTGAGTGCAGGTGGCGGTAAAAGTGGAAAAAACACTTTAACTATTTTTAACTGGGGAGAGTATATTGACCCTGATTTATTGAAAGAGTTTGAAAAAGAAACAGGCATTCATGTCATCTATGAAACATTTGACTCCAATGAAGCCATGATGACAAAAATACAACAAGGCGGTACAGCGTACGATATTGCTGTCCCTTCCGAATACATGATTGAAAAAATGAAGGAAGATAATTTATTGATTCCTTTAGACAAAACGAAAATCCCTAATTTTAAAAATATCGACCCTTATTTTCTAGATTTACCATTCGATGATGACAATAAATATTCAGTTCCTTACTTCTGGGGAACAGTAGGGATTGTCTATAATCCAAAACTAGTTGGGAATTTAGATTTCTCTTCTTGGGACGATTTATGGGACCCTTCATTAAAAAGAAAAGTCTTTTTAGTAGATGGCGCCCGTGAGGTTATTGGAATGGGCTTAAACAGCCTTGGACACTCTTTGAATTCATTGAATGATCAAGAACTGCGGGAAGCAACCGACAAGTTGATCACACTTGCACCAAATGTAAAAGCTATCATTGGAGATGAAATTACTCCATTAATGATCAATAATGAAGCAACTGTAGCTCTCACTTGGTCTGGTCAGGCAGCGGACATGATGTCTGAAAATGAAGATTTGGACTTTGCTGTACCTGAAGAAGGCTCCAATTTATGGTTCGATAATATGGTTATCCCAAAAACATCGAAAAATATCGATGGTGCACATGTCTTTATTAATTTTATGCTAAGTGCTAAATCTGGTGCCCAAAATGCTGATTATGTTGGCTACTCTACGCCAAATATCGCTGCCATGGACTTAATGGACGAAGAAGTTGTTACCGATGAACGTTACTACCCTTCAGAAGAACAACGCGATACATTAGAAGTCTACAAAAACTTAGGGCCAGTTTATTTAGGGAAATATAATGAATTGTTTTTAGAATTTAAAATGAGTATTCGATAAATATTAAAGATGAAAAACAATATGTTTTTCATCCCAGAGTGTCGACCATAAAGTTAGACACGGTTATTTTATTAGGCAAGCCTGAGTAAAATGAGTTCGGTATTGCACCGGACTCATTTTTTTACATTACCATCCTTAGGTACTTTCGTAGAATTATAGTCTTGTATCTTCTTTTTTTCTTTTCTATTATAATAACTTCTAACAATTAAATTAAAGACAAAAGTCATGATTATCAAATACAATGGAACTCCCCAATGACCTGTCGTAAATCTATCATAAAACCCCCAAACTAGGACGGAAGTAAATAAAAAGACTACAGTTAGTCTTTCTGATTTTGGATAAATTTTATATTTATATTTTTTTTCATTATTGTTACTCATATTTTTTGCCACCCCTTTAAATTTCTCATTAGTGCTATATTCTCCAATTGGGAAAAAACACCTCTTTTATTTGGCGTTTGCTTATGGTGTTAATCAAAAATGGGAATGTAGCGGATTTAAAGGGTGCAAGCCCATCTACGGAGAATGGATAAGTAGAATTAAATATAGATGGTGGTGCTACTGTTGTTAGTCCGCTATCACTTATATTCAATCACATTTTCATTGTATAGTAATTCTTCAGTTTCTTATGATGCTGTATTTAATAAAATGGGCTCAGAAGGTTTTGAGCAATTAATTAAAAGAATTGTAGAACAATTGAACAAACAAGCATAATAAAAGGAGTGTTATTCCAGTGATTGGATTAACACTCCTTTTATATAAGTAAGTAATTAATCATAAAATCAACCACCTTAAACCTTCATTTGAAAAAATCCTTGTATTGAGAGGAATCATAATTTGATGAATTGTTTGGTTTTAAGGTAGTTAAAATCATTAATAAATGTAACATTGTTTTCTTTCTAACTTTGAAAATCAAAAGACCGTACTTAATGCCTTAATTAAGACAAAATAATTCGTTCTTTTTTAATTATGGTTCATTATAATTTTTTTTAATAGATCCTTTATTCGCAGTAGTGCTTTTGTGTTTTCAGCTATTCATAAGAGCGATTAAGCTTTCTGCTTAATTTTCCCCCTTTTGCTCCGAAAGAGAATGCGATACTAGTTGATCGGAGTGGAGAGCGGCTACTCTACTCCTGCTCAGAACGCACAAAACGTGAGTCGCAACAAACCGGTTGCGGCTTATTGTGTGCCCGCGGAGAGCGCTGCACGCAACGTAAATCAACAGTATTATTCAGAGGCAAAAAAATATCTTTATACCGGTGACCAGGTCATTCATCTACGACTATAATCCAATAGCCAAGCAATATTTCTTTATGATAGACTGTAATAATGTTTCAATAGAAAAAAGGGGGGTATTCGATGACCCAGCAGAAGTCAAACAAGGCGGCTTTGTATATTTTAATGTTTAATATGTTTATCGCAATGGGGAGTATCGGAATTATTATTCCTGTTATGCCTAAGTACTTACACATATTTGGTGCAGCAGGACAAGTTCTTGGCATGTTAATTGCAACGTTCGCCTTTGCACAATTCATATTTTCTCCAATTGCTGGGAATCTTTCGGATCGGTATGGTCGAAAAAATTTGATTGTTTTTGGTCTGATTGTAACTGGTATTGGGCAAATTTCGTTTGGGCTATCTACAGATGTATGGATGCTTTTTGTTGCTCGTTTCTTAGGAGGATTAGGTTCTGCCTTTGTAGCACCACCGATTATGGCGTTTGTAGCAGATATCACTACCTATGAAGAACGAGGAAAAGGGATGGGCATGTTAGGTGCCGCTATGTCTCTTGGTTTTATGATTGGACCAGGTATTGGCGGATTCCTATCTAAAGTTAGTTTGCATTTCCCATTCTTTATGGCCGGAGGAGCTGCTATTATTGCCTCTCTCCTTTCGTTGTTGTTATTACCTTCTACTAAAACAACTGCAGCTCAGAAAGCACAAAAGCAAGACAATCTGGCGAAGCAGATGGCACGTTCAGTCCAGATGCCATATTTTGTAATGCTAATTATAATGCTTGTGTTCTCGTTCGGAATTGCTAATTTCCAAACGACATTATCATTATTTGTGACAGACAAATTTAATTACACACCTACCGATATTGCTATCATCTTAACTGTAGGTGGCGCATTTGGTGTTGTTGTGCAAATGTTCATTATCACACCACTCTTTAAGCGCTTTGGGGAAATGAAAGTTGTATTAGTCAATTTATTTATTGCTGCTATAGCTATTTTTCTAATATTATTTGTTTCTGGCTTCGCACTTATTTTAGTTGTCGCAACGATTTTCTCAACGGCAACAACTCTTATTCGTCCAGCAGTTAACACACTGATTTCAAAGCTTGCTGGCAATGAGCAAGGCTTAGCCGCTGGGCTTACCAATGCTTATATGAGTCTTGGAAATATGATTGGTCCTGCACTCGCAGGCTTATTATTTGATTGGGACATGAACAGTCCGTATATATTTGGAGCAATTATTTTAATGACATGCTTCTTACTAGCGCTCATTTGGACATTGAAAAAGGCTCCGCATCTTATGCAACCTGATTCAAATTAGTCCGTTGACAATTATTTGTAATATGGTACATTTATTATCGAAAAATTAAATCGCTTAACACCACTAGGGGAGTCTTTACAAGGCTGAGACGTATATGATTATATACGGACCCTTCGAACCTGATCTAGTTCATACTAGCGGAGGGAAGTGGCGCTTCTTGCTATTTACAATGGATATGCAAGGCCGCTTCCTGTTGTTTGAAGGAGGCGGCTTTTTCATTTTTCTAGTGTTTAAAATGGAAAGGAGTGCACAAAAGATGTCTATTCGCAAATTAACAATTATGTCTTTATTAGTATCGATTGCTGTTGCAGGTTCAACCTTTATATCTATACCAACCGGGATCGCCCGTGCCTATCCTGTGCAGCACGCTATTAACGTGATAGGAGCGATTATACTCGGACCCATACCTACAGTGATAGTTGCCCTTGTTACGGCCATCATTCGGATCCTTACAGGGACAGGCTCTCTATTAGCCATTCCTGGTAGTGTTATTGGCGCATTATGCGCGGGGCTTGCCTATAAATACAGCCGTAAAATGTGGTTAGCAGGCCTTGGTGAAGTAATCGGCACTGGGCTTCTTGCTTCGCTTGTGGCAGTACCCTATGCAAAGATACTAATAGGGACATCCGTAGCTTCATTATTTTTCATGCCTGCTTTTTTAACATCAAGCACAATTGGTGCAATCTTAGGTGTTGCAGTTGCTAGCAATTTACGAAAAACGGTGCTAGTAAAGTATTTAAGATCCTCTCTTTAATAATTATTTTGGATGTACTCTTTTCATCTATTTGTTTAGCTTTTTCACTTATCTTTGAGCGGGTTCAAGTCTATTTCAATCACTTTGATCTAAATTTGAAGTTGAGATCGTCCACCCCAAAAAGAATACAAAAAGCAGTGCAAAATTCGTTTATTTTGCACTGCTTCCATCCAAATTATGAACGTTTTTTCATACCCTTAAGTAACTGTGCCACATTTGTGCCCTCTGCCTGTACGGGATGATCCTCTACATGTTGGTCTTTTTTCTTCGGCTTCGTTAGGAAGTTCCAACCAAAACGTCTTATTGTAATATCGATAAAGAATAAGAGCATACCTGCTAGGAGAAGCCATGTCGCAATGTTTTGTCGGTCCGCTCCTTGTTTTGTAAAGTCACGGAACACTTCTTGTGGTTCTTTTAAAACAGCACCACCCGTTTGTTGGGTTAATTCTTCTATTAATTTATGATTAACAGGAAGAAGTTCATATTCAGCACTATAAGGAACACTAAGTCCTGCCTGATAAATAGTTTGCTTTTCGTCAGCTATACGGAAGAAGATTAATCCCGGCTCAGCTTGTACTACAGCCCGAATTTGAGAGGCGGATATCGTTTCAAGCTGTGTGTCTAGCTCTTCACCCGCTTCATTAACCGCAACAATATCTAAAAATGCTGCTTCATTTGTAGGATCTGTAATCATAAAGGATCCGTCTGATTCTAACCTTACATCATAAGCCACTTCATTATAACTTGGGAGCATTTGTGAAATAAGTGTTTGCCAAAATGTGCCCCAGTCCTGCCATCTTGCCCAGTCTCCTGTCCATTTACCTGTTGAATCTGAAGTAAAGGCGAATGTTTTTCCTAGACCATATTGCCATTGTGCTAACACCGGATCTTCCTTTTCGCTTTCTGCCACAACAGTAGCACCCTGTTTAGTGGTTGTTCCAATATAAGCATTCATTTGTGGAACGCCATTGGCAAATAGCGTATTCCATCCCGCTGCATTATAAATAGCTGGATAAAATGGGTTGTCCTCAATGTAGGTACGGGAAATCATAGCCGTTTCACGAGATAAAATAGAAGGAATAGTTTGCTCATCGATAACATCGTAGAAACGGCCGCTACCCATATCACTAAGAGCTTCCAATAAGTTAGCATCTGCATCTTGACCAATCGCTACTGTCGATAAAGTTATACCGTTTTCTTTTCCTTGTTCAATTAGATCTTCATAATTTCCTGGCTGCGATTGTCCATCTGTTAAAAGAATAATATGCTTACGTTGTAGCTTTAAATCTGCTAGGTTTTCATATGCTTTAGCAAGTGAACCATAGATCTCTGTTCCACCACCTGGTGTGACGGATAAAATGGTATCCACAGCCTCTTCTTTATTGTTAAGCGGACCAGCCTCTATAATTTCCCAAGGGCGATCATCAAATGCTATAAACCCTAATGTATCTTCATCACGCAGCATTTCAACTGAACGTGCTGCCGCTTCCTTGGCAAGCTCTAGCTTTGATCCTGACATACTACCAGAGCGATCTAGCACGATAACGAGCCCTAGTGAAGGTAATTGTTCCTTTCCCTTAATCTCCATTTCAACAGGCAATAATGTTTCAATTGGCGTTTTAAAATAGCCTCCCAAACCAAAGCTATTTTCTCCACCAACCATTGCAAAACCAACACCGAAGTTTTTGACTGCTTGCTCTATCACACTCATTTTCGCCTCACCGACTAAATGTCCAGGTACATTATCAAAAATAATGGCATTATATTGCAAATAACTGGATAGTTCATTCGGCAAACTCTCAGGTGCTTTTACATCATAGGCTATTGATTGTTGGCCAAGTGCTGCCGCTATAGGTGAAGCTGTTTCATAACCATTCACAATGAGTAAATGTGGTTCACTTTGTACCATTGTGACACTTGTTAATTTATTGTTTTCAAATATAGCATCCTGCCCTACTTGGACAACTGCTTCATATTTCACAAGTCCTTCACCAGTCGCTGCATGTTTATAGGTAAACATATTGGTACCTTCAGCTAGCTCAACTGCTTCGCGGTGGATAAGCTCATCATTTTCATATAATAATAACTCACCTTTACCTGCTGTTGTTGCATGAACTTCTGTTACCAGTTGTTGTTGCTCACCTACATAGGCAACCTGCGGGGACACAAAGCTTTTTAATGAAACATCATTGACAACAGGTTGACTAAAAGGCACAACATCCACACTAACATTGGAACCTTTAAACTTCGTAGCGAATTCTAGAGCATCTCCCTTGGTCTCATTACCATCTGTTAATAGCACAAAACGTGTTGCCTTTTTCGGATTAACAATACCTGTTGCAAGCTGTAGACTCTGTTCAATATTCGTTTGATCAGTTGCCTTTATTTCTGTAAACTTTGGTACTTCCTTTAACGTATTAGTCATAATGGCTTCTGTTTGTAAAGTTGATGAGAACGAATACAGCCCTGCAAGTTGTTGATCCTTTTTTGATTGTAGACTCTCCTGAATAAACTGTACCATCTCATCTTCAGTCCCATTCATGGAAGCTGAGCGGTCTACTAGATACACAATTTGCTCTTCTTTTATAGGTAATAAAAGATACGGCCCTGCCAGTGCAAAAACCAAACAGCCTATTGCTACCACGCGAATAATAAGTACGATAATATGACTATTTTTTAGTCGCTGTCGTTCTCGCCAATAGGTCCATCCGAAATAGACTAGTAATGGAAGTAATAGCAACAATACTAATGGCATATCAATTCGTAAATCCACGACGTCGTTGCACCTCCCACTCTGAAACAAGTAATACTAGAATAATAAGTATAAGCCAAGGTACAAAGGAAGCCTTCGAAATCTCTGCCTTTCCATTATCGGAAATGTCCCCTAATGTATAGCTTGTTCCTTGCTCAATGACACGTTCTTGTGCTTGTAATTGCACTATAAAATGTTTTTCTTCATTATTGGAACGTACCAAATATATGCCTGGGTGTTTTGGTGCCGTTAGCATACCCTTCGTAACAGATGATAGAAACTCATCTTCTTGTGAATATACACTCCAGTCTCCTTGTGCTAAAGCTACTGTTCGCTGTTCATTTGGTGTGAAAATACCAAGTGACCCAACGGATTCTGATAACTGCTGCTCGGTACTCCATAAGAATAACGGGAAGGATGGATGTAGTGGCCAATCTGTATCAGCAATATCAGCTAATACAACGATATCCCCTTTAGGAGAGCGCTGTATAAACGGCTGTTCTCCAACAGAAGCAATGGTTTGATATTTAGCAAATCCAGGATAAAGGGCACTCACATAAATATCCTTTAGCTCGCTAAAAGCAAATAAAGCATCACTTTTAGCACTTACTATGCCACTTACTTCCACTTTTTCGGCATCATCACGGCCAAATAACACAAGAGGTTTATCCATCTTTTCCAACAAGGCTGTTTGATTGGTGATCACTGTAGCATCCTGATTGTCAGCTACCTGTAAAGGTGGAACGATTTTCACGCCACTGCTTACGGATTGGAATCCTTTTTGAATTAATTGATGCATGCCTTGATCAACCACAATCTTTGATGTAGCTGTTTGCAGTAAAACCGTTTGTTGATTATCTATGGCATAATCATCTTGTGCATCAATGATAGCTGTTATTGATTTTTCTAATGGTAAATCCTTAAACGTTTTCGTTATCGCTTCATTCGGAGGCACAACGACACGCTCAGCTACCAACTCTTCACCCTCAGCATTTTGTAATGCCAGTGTGACCTTTTGCTCGGTATTTGTATCATTATGAAGCTGCACAAGCGCCAGTGTTGCCTGTCCATCTGTTGTTGCAGCAAATCGAGTAATGGCGATATTTGTTAAGTCCTTAGCAGCCCCTCTTACTAGCCATTTTACGGAGTCTTTGTCCATTGGTAGTTGTTTTTTATCTAGTGTATCTGTAAAAACATAGATCGAAGTTGGTGTATCTCCAACAAATGCCTGAGCAACATCAAGCGCCTTATTCATTTCTGCCGTTTCATAAGTTACTTGTAAGTCTTTAATAACTTTTTCGATGTCTTTTCCATTGGTTTCTTGCTGTAAAACCGCTTTTGGTGCAGAGCCAGTCGTAATCAAGGTGACCGGTCTTCCATTCAATTCATCCATGAGCGTCAACATTTCCTGTTTATGTGTGTCAAAGGTAGATTGGCCTTTGCCCGCCAGCATCGTAGCAGAAGTATCAACAATAAATATTGTTTGCGCACCAACAATCGTTGATTTTTTTACATAGGGATTCATGAGTGACAAAACGAGTAGCAGCAATGCTAGCAACTGTAAATACAGTAAGGCATTCTTTTGTAAATGCTTTAAATAAGGCGATACACGAGTTTCCTGCATAATTTCAGACCAGAAAAGTGTTGAAGAGACAGTCTGATCTGTATATTTTTTACGAAAGAAATAATAGAGTAGGACAATGGCCGGGATGATGGCCGTCCAGCTAAATATAATTTGACTAAAGCCCAATACGGCTCACCTCACCTAATCCAATGTGCTTTTAATAATTGCTGAAAGGTTGCATGTTGCAAACCATCTTCCACTTTCAATTGTAATTTTCGAATGCCAAAGCGACGACAAATAGCATCAAACTCTTCTTCATGTAATAACCGTCTTGCATGATAGGTTTCTAGTACTTTTGAGGACATTGTCACATTGACATCGTTACCTGTTTCACGATCAAGAAGGCGAACATCCCCCGAATAATTTGGTGATAGTTCTTCTTGCGTCACAATTTGTAAAACACGAACATCGCCAGCATAGCGTGGTAGCCTTTTTAAAAGTTGCTCCCATTCCTCAATTGACTCCAGTCCATCTGTAACAATAAATAACACTGTACTATCCTTTGGTAAAGCCTTTAAGGCACCCTGTGCAAAAGGATTTGAATAACTCGCTTCCTCTATATCTGTTACTATTTGTAAAAATGCCCGGCGATACATGGCGCCCTTCCGGCGAAACGGTGGCTTCGCTTCATCTTGGAGAAAAGAAAAAGACAAACGATCGTCTCGACCAAGTACCATGAAACCGAGTGATGCCACTATTTGACGAGCAAATAGCCACTTGGCATCCGTTCCCATTGATTTTGTGGTATCGAGTAGTATGTGTACGCGCATTTCTTGTTCATCTAAAAATCTTTTAATAAAGTATTTATCCGTTCGGGCAAAGACGTTCCAATCCACTTGTCGCACATCATCACCTAAATGATATTCTCGAAAATCTGAAAAATCGAGAGATGCCCCAAAGCGCTGTGAACGATGCGAGCCTTTATGCTGCCCGCGTAGTTTGGAGGCAGTCGCTATTTGAAAGCGACTGATTTTCGCTAACCAGTCTTCGGGCAATAAGTATTTTGCTGTCACTTGCTAACACCTTGCTGAACTTTTTCTAAAATAACATCAATTACATCATCTGCTGTCTTTCCTGAAGCCTCCCCTTCATAATTCAACAGCATCCGATGACGTAATACAGGTTTTGCTACAGATTTAATATCAGCTACTGAAACATGGAACCTACCATTCATCAGCGCTCTAGCTTTTGCTAATTTTATTAAACTTTGCAAACCACGAGGTCCACTGCCATACATAGCATATTGCTTGACCTCTTCTAAAGCATCAGATCTTTCAGGATGTGTTGCCACTACTAAATCAGTTGCAAATTCCAGCATTTCATCCGCAACCATTACTTCTTTCACCATTTGTTGTGCTTCTATTAGAGCCTCTGTATTCATCAGTTTTTGTAAACCAATTTCCTGAGCACCTGTTGTTCGCTTCATAATTTCCATTAGTTCATTTTTTTCAGGGTAAGGTACAAGAATTTTACAAAGGAAGCGGTCCATCTGTGCTTCAGGTAACGGATACGTTCCTTCCATTTCAATAGGATTTTGCGTCGCTAACACGAAAAATGGTCTCGCCATTTTTTTTGTATCTCCCAAAATCGTTACCGTTTTTTCGCCCATTGCTTCCAACAAAGCACTTTGAGTTTTCGGTGTAGCGCGATTTATCTCATCTGCTAACACCATCTGACTAAAAATCGGACCAGGCTGAAACGTAAATTGCTGTTTACCATCTGGGGCACGTTCAATCATGCTTGTCCCAGTTATATCCGCTGGCATAAGATCTGGTGTAAATTGAATACGTGAAAACGACAGGTCAAGAACTTCAGAAATTGTACGGATTAACATCGTCTTCCCTAAGCCTGGTAAACCTTCTAATAATGCATGACCATCTGCTAGTACAGCATACAAAGTATAATCAATTGCATCCTCTTGCCCTACAATAAAGCGATGGATTTCATCTTTAACTTGTTGTAATTTTGTACTCATTTCTACATATTGCTGCTCTGTAAATGCCATTTCATTTCCTCCTACTGCGACTCAATTGACGTGAAATAAGATTGCACGACATTTTGTAAATCCTTCGGTAATTGTAAACGCTCTGAGCTTTCTAAGTAGCTGTCTTTATAGGAGCCAATTACTTCTTCATACGGTTTAATGGAGCCCTTTGTTATCGGGGCATTCCCTTGTTGCTCAGAGACATGGGAACCATCACCTAAAGCTCCACCATCCACTGATGTCTCGTTTGACCCACCAATCCGATTCGGTGTCGTCAATAAATTTCGACTACCTGGACCACGGCCAGCTCCTTGTCCCTGGCCTTGTCCCTGGCCTTGACCTTGTCCTTGGCCCTGGCCTTGACCTTGGCCCTGGCCTTGACCTTGGCCCTGGCCTTGACCCTGGCCTTGTCCTTGACCTTGGCCTTGTCCTTGACCTTGGCCTTGACCCTGTCCCTGGCCTTGGCTATTACTATTTTGTTGTTGTGAACCACTTTGAGCATTATTTTGACCCGACTGGCCTGCCTGCCCTTGTTGATTGCTTGACTGGGAATTACCGGATGACTGTTGACTTCCTTGTTGTTTATTATTTTGATTGTTAGTACTTGCATTATTTGCACTAGCAATCGCATTTTGTAAGGAATTACTTGCTGGTTTACCAAGTTTACTCATAGCTGTTTGTGTGGCATTTGCATTTTGTGTTAGACCTTTCTGCATTTGAGCAAGCTCCTTCAATTGCTCAACCTCTTCTTTCGATAAGCCTTGTTCGTCAGTAACACCATCTTGACTAGCCGTTTGTTTATCCTTTAATTGCTGCTCCTTCAGGGCAAGCTCCTTTTGCTTCTTCACCACTTCTCGTAGTGCCTCTTCAGATGTTTCTGCTTCTTTTAACGTATTTTGAAGTTCTTTCAATTGCTCTTTCACTTCTTTTGTCTGTGCTTTTTTCTCCAGCTCAGCAACTTCCTTCTTCATGTCGTCGATGACCGCTTGCTCTTTTTCAACTTCTATTGCTTCTATTTGAGTAGCCGCTGGAAACACATAAAGAATTGCCAGGACAACAGCTGTGACAAACAGGCCAATAAACGCCTTGGGTCGAAATAAATTTTTCTTTCGAGCCTTAAAGTCTATAAAAGCTTGTTCAACTTTTTGTATCGCTTTTGATAATAATGCTTGAACAAGAGGGTCTTGATCATCTTTAAATGATAAAGCAGTAACCAACTCATTATGTGAAAAATAGAGATCCAGTGTATGCAAAGCTTCTTTCTCTTTGACACGTCTCCGCCATATGAAAACCATTGTTGCAACAATAAGGGTAACAAAAACAACCATCGCTATTTGGCGATAATATGGCCAGACAAATAATCTTGAAATAAGAATGAGAGAAGCACTCGAAAGCAATGCCAAAAACAGACCATATTGTGCAATAGGAATGCTTTTTTCAAGTGTTAAACTCGATTTTGCACGCTGAATATATTTTCGTAATTGCTTACGACGCTCCATAATAATTCCTCCTCATCGGTTACTTTTCATGTTGGCACGTAATTTTTTAATCGCAATCGTTAAACAAAGTACAATAATCAATACATAAGCAATTAAATAAGTAATCCATACAGGTAGCTCCACTCCTGAAAGCTCCGCTAACGCATTACCCATTTCCGGTGAAATAAGTGTCAGCATTAGGGCACCAGGATTAATCGATGCCCAAAAATAAGTCATAAAAGAGGTACTTGTACCAACAGCATTACCCATTTGATGGAAGGCCATTGTTAAAAAGAAGAAAAACGCTGTAATACCACCTAAAAAGATAATAGATCCATATGTGGCAATCATCGCGACAATCGTTCTTTTTGTAATCGTTGAAAACATGACGCCGATACTACCTATTGCTACTACAGTAACTAAATAAAATAAAAATATAGAAACAAGCTGGGAAGGTGAAACCCCACCAAATAGGAATACTAAACTATATAATGGTAATCCTGCTACTAGCATTAGAACTAGAAACGACACAGAAGATAATAATTTCCCAATCACAATTTGTGTAGAACTTTGTGTTGTTGTTAGCAAAATATTTAGGGTTTGCTTTTCACGTTCACTACTAATCGCTCCTGCAGTTAAACTAGGTGTAATGAATAAAACTAATGCCATTTGCAAAATGGTTAATACAGCAAACATCATAAAGCTTGTTTCTGGTCTAAAGAATCCTTTGCCAGTAAATTCGGTCGTAAGCAATAAAAAGCCTGCAATGAAAATACAAAGTACGGCTAAATAAAACATCAATCCTGAGAAGCTTTTAAAAGAACGGAAACGTAACTTCAACTCTTTCACAAATACTGGATTATAAAATCTTTCCATCATTGACTGTCCGCTCCCTTCGTAATCGCCATAAAGACATCCTCTAAATCTTTTTCTTCCTCACTCAAAGCATAAATTGGTAAATCGATATGCATTGCCTTTTTCAGTAACGCCACCTGCTCAGCATCTGTGCCTCGATAATTAAAGGCTATTTCTAGACGATTATCGATCACATCAATAGACGAGATATGAGGATCTTCTTCTAAAAATGCACGTACTTCATTTATGCGATCTGTTACTTTTATCACAATGCGCTTTTCTCCCTGTAGCTGCGCCTGAATCGCAGCAACATTGCCGTGCGCAATTAATTTACCGTTATCAATAACACCAATTTCATCACACATTTCAGCAAGCTCAGGCAAAATATGAGAAGAAATTAGGATTGTTTTTCCCATAGTTTTTAAATTTCGTAAAATATCCCGCATTTCCACACGTGCGCGTGGATCTAATCCTGACGCAGGTTCATCTAAAATCAATACCTTTGGATCATGGATAAGTGCACGGGCAAGACATAAGCGTTGCTTCATCCCACGTGATAACAAATCTACGTATTCATAGCGTTTATTTGTTAAGTTTACAAGTTCTAATAGCTGTGGAATCAGTACTTGACGTTCTGCCAGCTGAATACCATAGCTCGCCCCATAAAAGTCTAAATATTCATCAACTTTTAACTGATCATAGACACCAAAGAAATCAGGCATATAACCAATTTGCTTACGTACTTCCTTCGGTTCTTTGACAACACTTTTGCCGTTTATTAGCGCATCACCAGAAGTCGGTGACAATAATGTCGCTAAAATAGAGAATGTTGTTGATTTCCCCGCTCCATTAGCGCCAACAAAACCAAACACGATGCCTTCTTCTAAGGACAAATTCAAATGATCTAGTGCCGTAAAGGAGCCGTATCGTTTCGTTAAGTCACGAATTTCAATCATTATTTTGCCACTCCCTTCAGCTCTATTTCAGGTAACTTCGTCTGTTCGCCAGATGAATCTGGACCATATTTGATCTCAATTCGAACCTCACCATCTTGATTAATGTAATTCATAATTTTATCCGTAAATACTTGCTTTGTATCCACCAATGGCTCATACATATTCGTTCCATTATTCCATATCGACAGCTGCATACGCTTAACATCCTTATTGGAAATTGTTAGCTCGTTAAGTGATTCCACAGCATCCATAAATTGATCAGGCATTGCCATCGTTAATTCATATAAACCATCAGATAGATACCAGTTATTCAATTCCTCTTCAATTTTATCGAAATATCCACTAGCAGATAGTGCGTTTAGTGTATACGTAAAATTATTGCGCTTCATTGTAAATGGACCTGATAGTTCCACTTTCCCTTTAAACGGTTGAACGAGCATTGTAATTGGTGACATATTAGCACTTGTTTCAAGTTCAGCCCCCACAATAGCTTGGTCTGTCCATGCTGTAAGTATTGGCTGTCTATCATTTTCTACAAGTGGCAATGCTAATGTTTTCATTCGTTCAATACGCATTGGATCTACCTCATCCTTCTTCGATGGGTAACTATAATTATAACTATTAAATACAGATGGCTTTTGAAGAACGGTAGTTTTCATTTCCTTATCTACCTGTAAAGTTCCATTCGCTTCAATATCACCCAGTTTCACTTCTTTCACACCAGAAATTAATGTGACATCTTTTAATGCAAATGGGAAATTATTTTTAACCGTACCTGTCAGCCTTTCATTTTTCAAAGTTATATCAACATCCATCTTGCCAATATTTTGAGCTGACGTTTTTCCTCCAAATGATTGCACAGACCAATAATTTAAATCACGTAATGCTAACGTTGAACCGTTGGCATTTTCTTTAATATAGGAAGATTCATGTAAATCACCCACTGTTCCAGTGAAATTATTATTATTTCTCATGGCAACAGCAGTCGTGTTTTTATCAGCATTTACCACAAAATCCCCACTACGATTCGTTAAAATGGATTCAACATAATACCCATTCAAACTACTATCCTCATTGACCTTATAAAATGCAGATTGTTGAACTTGTGGCTGAACAATCCGATCTTTTGCTCCAACAATGAAGAGACCAATCGAAAGAACAATCGAGAACACCGGAATAATCCACCATGCATGCTCACGCTTGTCCATTTTTTTCAGAACAAAGTAAAGAACTGGGCCAATGATTAAGATATAAAGAATAATGACAATAAGCATATAGCTCACTGATACTTCAAAGGACGGGAATAATTCATTAATGTTACGAAGCTCATAAGAAATTTGATCGAGTGGGGACTGTCCCTGCCTCATCATTCCTTGCTGTGAAATACTTTGAACATCAATCATCTTAGCTAAAAGAGCTGCATAACCATCCATTGAAGCGAGTGGTTGATCACCTAGAGAGAAGGCTGTTTGAATGATTTCACCACTGCCAACTTTTTTCTTTGAAGCTAGTACTGCATTATTATCCGTTAATACTGGTAAACTTCCTTCATGATCAGTAGACGTATGAATCGAAATAGGCTGTGTGAAAATCCCACCACCAGACAATTTTGTTAACGTCTCAGCTGAGACAGAAGTCATCTCTTTTGATAATGACATTGGTAAATATTCTTTAAAAATTCCTGCTGTGACATCCACTTGATCAGAAGCCCCTAAGAGTAGAGTACCGCCATCTTGTACCCATTTCAGCAATGACTCTTGTTGTTTTTGTGATAAGTCAGCTATTGCTACTTCATCTACGACGATGACATTGGCCATCGCAAGTCCTTGTTCATTTTCTGGGAAAGTATAATCCTTTAACTGGTTGATATTAAATACTTCCACATTATTTTGAGGAACAAATGTAGATAAACGTAAAAGTGCCGCTAGTCGATCACTTTTATCTGTTAATGTATAGATAAATGTTGAGGCAGGATCTAAAAAATTAGATTGTAGGCGCTTAGTTCCTTTATAGGCAACCTTTTTTCCCTTTTCAATATTCCCCTCATAAAAGGCAAATAAATCTGCGTCCGAATAACCATAGTCAGCTAATCCATCTAGATAGAAAGTAAATGTCTTTTCTTCTCCTGCTGCTATATCAATTGGAACGACAAGTGCGGATGCAGCCTCATAAGAACTGGCAGAATTTATCGCCATATCTCCAGAAAAATCTGCACCGTTATTTTTCACTGTAACTTGTAATGGCACTACTGATTGGTATTTAGCTTTACCTGAAATACCTGCTGTTGCTTTGACCTCTAATGTTGCAGCAGCAGCTTGCGCCTGAGTAGAAGGCAACATAAGGCTCATCATAAGCATTACTAATAAGGTCAGTGCCGTCATTTTTGTCTTTTTCAAAAGCTCAACCCCTTTTTATGTAAGTAGATGGTTACATAATTATACGTTTTAAATTGCATTTTGTTCCATTTCTTATGATATCTTCATGAATATTCATAAACTCTTAAGAATTACGCACCCAAAGCGAAAAAGGCAATCCCGTAATAGACTGGAACTGCCTAATTTCTTATTTTGTATAGTCAAACAAACAACGAGCATGGTCTTGCACTACTTCTACAAATGCCTCTACCTGTCGCAATTCAAAAGATGATTCATAGCCAATAAGCCATGTATCTCGTGTAAGCCCAAATTCCTTTTCATCATTTGTTAAAGGTATTTTATAAATTTCATCATGGTCATTTAATGTAATGGATGGTAGTATAGCATATCCTATACCATTTAAAGCCATTTGTTTACAAATTTCAATTTGATCTACTAAAATTTGTTTTCTAGGATTTGAAGCAAAGTGCTGCTGCCACCATTGTTGAATTTCTTGATAGTAGTTGGAATCACTTTTGTATTGAATAAATGGACGGTCTGTCGTCAGCACATCTTCAATCGTCTTAACCTCTTTATCCACTAAATAAAGAGTGTCTCTGAAAAGGTGTATCTTTTCCCCTTTCCAATCTACTTGACCACGTACAATTCCAATATGTGCCTCGCCCTCGTAAAGTGCTTTCACAATTTCCGAACTCCAGCCCGTCATGAGCGAAATTTTCGCCTCGGGATATTTGGATACAAATTCCTTCAATATTTTAGGTAACCAGTTTTGACCAACAATAGACGCACAGGCAATCTTCAATGTCCCATTTACCTTTGTTGTTAAGGATTGAATCGTTTCAAAAATTTCTTCTTTTTTGGCTAGCATTTCCTTGGCATAGGCAATAACCTGTTCACCAGCAGGTGTTGCTGTTAAACCTTTTTGTGAACGTATAAATAATTGTGCACCCCAGTCCTTTTCAATCGTTTGTAAACGCTGAGAAAGGGCTGGTTGGGATAGAAATAGACGTTCAGCTGCTTTCCGCATATTGCGTTCCTCAGCCAAAATTTTTAAAATCTCTGCCTCTGTTGCCATCAATCTGTAAACCTCCAATACAAGCAAAGAGGGCCTCATGATTTTCATCTGAGTTCCCTCTTAAACTACTACTCTTTTTGATAAATATATTTTTTCAATTGCTTTAAAATAACACGTCTCGTTAATATCCCTGAAAATGTACCATCTTCGTCCACTACACATAAAAATGCGTGGTTAATGACTAAATCCAAAGCTCGCTGAAATGTATCTGACAACTTTAATACAGCGATCTCTTTTTCCATAATCGAGTCAACTTTAATATCAGGAAGCTTTTCATACTCAATATGTTCGAGTCCTAGAATCGATTCCGTTATCATTTTCATGCTCAGTAAACCTTGAAGTCGATATTTCAAATCTAATACAGGTATCGACGAATACCCTGTACGTGTTAGTACAAGGAGTGCATGTTCAGCACTATTTCCACTTTGTACATGCGCAACTTTTTCAGAGGAAATGATAAAATCACTAATTGGCATTGCTAATAAGTCTTTGCTGTTAGTTGAAATCATGAACTTCTTCTCCTTTTCTGTCCTC
>Ga0256901_1000481_pt1 | contig 22663 bp, 24 predicted proteins | sample MC6MC0689MT_FD_190200 | JGI IMG/M metagenome (GOLD analysis project Ga0256901, IMG submission 190200) | Metatranscriptome of enriched soil aggregate microbial communities from Iowa State University, Ames, United States - MC6-MC0689-MT... | ecosystem: Environmental > Terrestrial > Soil >... | reverse complement strand
TTTCTTGGCTCTATACCGCTTTATTTTTCGCATCTGCCGATCAGCTATGCGACGGCATTCTTTGAGGCGATGTCGGGTGTGACGTCTACAGGAGCTACAGCACTCACAGGCCTTGATGACATGCAGCGCGGTATTCTGCTGTGGCGCTCTCTGCTTTGCTGGATCGGGGGCGTCGGCTTCATCGGCTTGGCCCTCTTGATGCTGCCATCGTTGCGCGCTGGTGGTCTGGCGCTGTTCCATATGGAAAACTCGGACAAGTCGGAAAAAATTCTGCCGCGCATGAACCAGATCGCGCTTGGCATTATTTTGGCTTATCTCACCCTGACAGCCGCCTGCATGATCGCTTATTTCGCTGTCGGGATGAGCATCTTCGATGCAATCAATCATGGTTTGGCGACGGTTGCGACGGCCGGTTTTTCGACCCATGACAATTCGTTCGGCTTTTATGAAGGCAACCGAATGTTGCTGGTTGTTTCGACCGTTTTCATGGTGCTGTCGGCCCTGCCCTTCGTTTTATATATCAAGGCATTTATGCCACGCCGTACAGAATTGCTGAAAGATCCCCAGGTGAAACTCTTCTTCACCATCGTAATCGGTTTCAGCTTCCTCCTCGCCGTCGTGCTGCGTCTCGGCTCACATGTACCGTTTGGCGACGCACTGATTTCAGCTTCGTTCCACTTTGTCTCGGTCATCACCACCACTGGCTTTACAACCGAGGATTACTCACTGTGGGGACCGCCCGCGATCGGCATCTTCTTCCTGGCGTCTTTTCTGGGCGGCTGTGCAGGCTCGACATCCGGCGGCATCAAGATGAACCGTCTCATCATCCTGTGGAGCCTGACACAAGCCAATCTGGCACGCCTCGTCATGCCACACGCTGTTATTAAAATTCGGTACGGTTCATCAGAAGTGTCTGGCGAGATCGCCCAGAACGTACTGCTCTATCTGTTTCTCTATATTGCATCGCTCATTATAGGCGCGGTTTTTCTGGCCTCACTTGGCCTCGACTTTGTGTCGGCCTTTACTGGCGCACTGACCGCATTATCAAATGTTGGCCCCGGTTTCGGCGATACAATTGGTCCTGTGGGCAATTTTTCGACGATCCACGACCCGGCACTTTGGGTACTCTCTTTCCTCATGCTGGTCGGTCGCCTTGAGCTCATAACCATATTTATCCTGTTCACACGTACTTTCTGGATGCGCTAACAACGCTTTAGGCGGTTTACATCCGGTCGTTTCTTTTGGTATGAGCAGGATTAGATTGCGCTATACTGGCGCTGAGTGTTTTATAATTACAACCGACTGAAATATCCTTGCGCGGAGTTTTGCATGCCTATCAAGGCTGATCTGGACGATATCGATTGGAAAATCCTTCGGGAGCTCCAGAATGACGGGCGCATCACCAATGTCGAACTCGCTGAACGGGTCGGAATCTCGGCCCCTCCTTGCTTGCGTCGTGTACGCAAACTCGAGGAAAGCGGCGTTATTCGTGGCTATCGCGCAATCCTGAATGGTAATGCGCTCGGCCAGGATCTGGTGGCTTTCTGCTCGGTTGGCTTGCACCGTCAGGCTGATGCCGATCTCAAGGCATTTGCGGAGAAAACGAAGCAGTGGCCTCTGGTACGCCGCGCATGGATGGTTTCTGGCGAATCCGACTTCCTGCTTCATTGCGTTGCACGCGACCTCAACACCTTCCAGACTTTCGTCATTGAAGAGCTGACCGCAGCCCCAAATGTGGATTCGGTACGCACAGCGCTGACAATTCGTCCGGTCAAGGACGAGCCTCTGATGATTCTCTGATCAGATAGACATTCCAAGAGAGAGCGACTGCATTCCGGCGCAGTCGCTCTATTTATTTGGAATTGGGCTCAGCTGTTAAAGACACGCTCATAAACGGCGCTAATTGCACCCGCTTCTTTTTCGAGCGGAAATGCTTCATGCACATGGGCAAGTGCATTTTCACCATGGCGCTGCGCCATAGCCGGATCGGCAAGATATGGCTCAATCGCATTGCGAAGCGCGTCGCCATCGCCTGCTGCAACAAAGCTGCCCGTGCCATCCACGATCATTTCGGCATAAGCGCCGGCGTCGCTTGCAACGACAGCAGTTTTTGATGCCATTGCTTCCAGTGGCGTCAGGCCAAAACCTTCGTTACGCGATGGCGCAACGTAAAGCGTCAACCGGCGGTACCAGACACGGATATCCGGCACTTCACCCAAGATAAGAATACGATCCTGAAGACCTGCAGCAGCAATACGCGCTTTCAGATCATCCTCGAACGACTGATGTTCGGACGTCGTACGGCCGGTGATAATTGCCGTCCATTCCGAATATTTGGGTAAAAGTGCGATCATGGCGTCGACAAAAAGGTCGGTGCCTTTGGAATGACGCACACGCCCAAAACAGCCAACGGCATATTTGCCCGGCAACCCTGATGCGCTGAATGCATCGGCCACATCGACGGGCGGATGAAAACGCTCAAGATCCACACCATGCATGATCACATCATGCGGCACTTGAAGAAAACTACCCGACCGGCCACTGGTTGCAATAACCGCATTCATGCGACGGATCAGCCATTTGGTGAAAGGCTTATGGTCACGCTGCGCAGCTGAGGTGAATACCAGTCGAAGCTTCATACGCAGAATATCGCGCATGAAAATACCCGCCAGCATTTCGATATTGCGGCGTGCATGCCAGATACGAAAACGGCGTTTGGCTGGCTTTTTCCAGAACGAGAAAAGTGCTGTCCAGCCCAGATGCGGCAGGCTGTCAGGAAGCCCCGGCCCCATTGTTGCAATGCCCAATCCCTTTGCGCGTTGCAAAGGGATGAGCTGTACGATGGTCGAAGTCACACCCGAAAGGCGGCGCTTGAAGTTCGGCGCTACGACTTCCACCTGTTCAACGGGAACGGACACGTTTCGACTCAAGCGAACTTGAAGCCGACAATTTCGTAGGAACGCGAACCGCCCGGTGCATTGACCTCAATGGTATCGCCTTCACCCTTGCCGATCAGCGCACGCGCGATCGGGGAAGAAATCGAAATACGACCTTCCTTCACATTGGCCTCCTGATCGCCAACGATCTGATAGATTTTTTCTTCTTCGGTATCTTCATCAATAAGCGTGACAGTGGCGCCAAACTTGATCTTGTCGCCGGTCAGCTTCGTAACGTCGATAACTTCTGCGCGGCCAACGAGGTCTTCCAATTCGTTGATTCGACCTTCATTGAGGCTCTGCGCTTCTTTTGCTGCATGATACTCGGCATTTTCAGACAGATCGCCATGTGCACGCGCTTCAGCAATTGCCTCAATAATCCGCGGGCGTTCATTTTGCTGACGCGTGCGGAGTTCTTCCTTGAGGTTTTCGAAACCGCGAGGGGTCATTGGGAACTTTTCCATACCCAGTCCAGTCCTTTCCATCGCCCGCCGCACGTCCCTCCAGGATGAGCGCGACGGCAGTTTGGTTGCCCGCCTGATCTTGAGCCGTGTTTGGCACAAGACACCCGCCCGGGAGGTGAATTCACCCGCCGGTACACAAAAAGAAAACGGTCACCGAAGCACACGCTTCGGAACCGTTCAAAGTGATGTTGCTTAAACTATAGCATTTTCGTCGATCATTTCACGAAGAAAAATTTAAGCCTGTTAATTGTATCCAAAACCGCAGCTATTTTGCAGATACAGGCCAGCTCGCTGGCCACTTTTCGGGGCCTCCCGCATAATTGCCGTCGCAATCACCTTTTGAGCGTTCTTCAACGAGCACAAAGCGAACCTTGCCTTCCCCGTCGTCAGTCGCTTTCCAGACGTCATAGATGCCGCAATCACCCAATCCCCTGCCCTTGAAGAACGCCGTGATCGTTTTGCCGGACTGCGACCAATCAATATTCCAAGCCTGGTCCGTTGTGCTTGGTCCAGCATCTGAAATGGTTGGCAGCGAAATTGGAACGACCTGATTCTCGCTCTGGCTATAGAACACGTAAGACTGATTATACGCCCCAGGAGAACCACAGGGCATTCCGATCAGATTAAGTCCATCCGCAATCTTTGCATTAAAACCGCCACCGGAGCTGAACGAATCCCCGTTCGATGTTCCGCAAACGCCATCCTCGTCAGTGAAGTCTTTGCGGACTTGTTCGGGAATCTGCTGAACATCCTTGATCAATGTTACATCAGGCACAGGCGGGGCTGACTTGGCGCCTTTGGCTTGAAGTGCATCAACCGTTCCTGCACGCGATTGCTGTTCGTCAATATAGATCAAGCCTCCCACAAAACCGGAGAGCGAATAGTTCGAAACCTTGCCTGCGAATTTAAGCTGCAGCTTCTGACCATTCCTCATCGCTTCAATCAATTTGGCGACCGCGTCCGCATCGCCATAATTGAGTTGTTCATCCTGCAACTTCATGACTGACGCATCGACACTCAACGCGGGCTTGCCATCAATCGATAACTCCAGTTTGCCCGACACTTTCGATGGGTCAATATAAGAGAGTTGAAGTTCAGGCTTTGAGCCCACTGCACGACCGCGATAAATGCCCAATCCCGGTGCACCGTCACTGGCAACTGGCGTCAGAGACAATGTGCAATTCTGGGCAAAATCACACAGGACGGATGTCTCGCGGATCAACTTGTAGGCGGCGTAAGAGACGCCAAGACTGCTCAAGATCGACGTAAAAACCGTCCCGGCCAGCAAGATAGCTTTACTGCTCTTTTTCAATGAAAGCATAAACAACTCCCCGCGTATAAATATTTGCTTTCTTATATGCAGCAGTGTCGCAGTGAAACTACTACCTTGCCGATTATCCCGAATATTCTCTATAGCATATCCTGCCCCGGGAAGATGATCCAAATGAAAGAGGGCAGTTCTCTTTAGGGCACCCTCCGCGCTTCAAGAAGCCAAGAGCCGCTTAAAGAATTATTTGGTGGAATGAGGCAGCAATGACACGCGTTCAGGCAAATTTACTTCTCCTTTTGGCGGGCGTCATTTGGGGTATGGGCTTCGTCGCGCAGTCTACCGCAATGGCAAGCATAGGCCCCTTTTTGTTTATCGGTGTCCGTTCAGCCATTGCCGCCCTGACCGTGCTACCATGGTCAATCGCCGAAAGCAGACACTCACCGCACAAGCTCAAAGGCTCAAAATATCTTTACTTCATGGTCGTTGGAGCAACCCTTTTTATCGGCCTTGTGCTGCAGCAGATCGGACTGATCACCACCTCCGTCACCAATGCCGGTTTCCTGACAGGTCTTTACGTCGTGATGGTACCGGTGCTCAGCGTAATTATTTTCCGCAGCTGGCCACATCCTGTTGTCTGGCCAAGCGCTATCGCCTGCCTCACAGGCATATTCCTGTTATCAGGCGGGGAACTAAGCGCTCTCAAGCAAGGCGACTGGCTTGTCATTGCCGGTGCTGTTTTCTGGGCTATGCAGGTTTTGTTGATTAGCCGTGCCAATCGCGCAGGCCGCCCGATCACGCTGAGCTGCGTTCAGTTTGCGACCGCCGCAGTCGCAGGCTTGCTGATCGCCGCAGCAGTCGAAGACATTAACTGGAACGTCATCGCACTCACCTGGAAAGAACTGCTGTTCACAGGCGTCTTTTCATCCGGCATCGCATTCACGCTGCAAGCCATCGGCCAACGCTACACCACCTCGGCACAGGCTGCGATTTTCCTGTCATCCGAAGCGATCTTTGCAGCAATGTTTGGCGCAATTTTCCTTGGCGACCGGCTGACTTTCATCGGCTTCATCGGCTGTGGTTTGCTGCTTACGGCCATGCTTGCTGTCGAACTGGTTCCGATGTTCTGGAAACGTAAAGCGGAACCAATCCCGGCAGCTGCTGAATAATTACCCTCGGAAAATAAGGGCCGCACCGCCTGCGATCAGCGCAAAGCCAAGCACATGATTCCATGTGAAGGCTTCTTTGAGATAGAAGATCGAGAACAGGCTGAATATCACCAGCGTGATTACTTCCTGCATCGTCTTCAGTTGGGCGGCTGAATAAACTTCATGCCCGATGCGATTTGCTGGCACTGCCAGACAATATTCAATCAGAGCAATGCCCCAACTGATGAAAATGACAGTGACCAGAGGGGTACTGGTGAACTTGAGATGCCCGTACCAGGCAAAGGTCATGAAAAAATTGGAGCCGATCAGAAGCAGGATCGGCAGAACACTTGGCGACATCAGTGCTGACATGGAAAGAACTTTGGGGACCGGGAGGACACTGTCGCGGCTTGGCCCGAAACCGCTCTTAAGCGTTAGCACAAAGCCATGAAGATTTCGTCGGACTTATGACCATCAATCGGGCGATAAATCACCTTATTTGCGCCGCAGCTCTTAACAGGCTCACTGACTGTTCGTTTACGCTTATGGGCTAATATGAACGTAAGCCCGGTTCCAAACTGAAAGGCAGGGGCATGAGTTTTGCGTTGTCCGCTCGCTTTCACCATTACGTATTACCGGCATCTCTTGCGCTGTTCACACTTGTTGCAGGCTGCTCCGGAGAACGGCCGCCGCGACCGCAGGCAGATATCGGCAACGCCGATGTCATGGTCCCGCCTGCCCCTGTTGCTTCGGTGAACACACCGCAGGAACAACGCGTCGTGGGGTTGGCGGAGGAAATCGAAAACAACGCCAATGAAATGACGACACAGAGCCAGCCGCATTACACTGGCGATTACGGTTTTGCGACGCCTGTACAGAACCCCGTCAGCACTGCAGAAAACATCTATACGATGTCCAATTCGGAAGCAGCTTGCCGAACCAGACTAAAGCGCCTCGGTGTTGTCTTCACTGAAAAACCACCTATCAATCAAAGCGGCAGCTGCCGCATCGATAACCCTATTGAAGTCAGCGGCTTCAACAGCGGTGCCATCGCTTTCAAACCTGCTGCGACTTTGAATTGTCAGGTGACAGAAGCCTTTGCGCGCTGGATCAAGGGCGACTTGCAGCCATCTGCGCGCCTTCGTTATCTGTCCGGCATCAACACCATTCACAATGCCGGTGGCTATTCCTGCCGCACAATGAACCATCGCCGTGGCACCAAGATGTCGGAGCACTCTCGCGGCAACGCCATTGATGTCACCAAGATCGTTCTGAATAACGGCAAGAGCATCACGGTGCGAAAGCCCGGCTTCTTTGCTTTCCGCGAAAAGGGTTTGCTCAACAGCGTGCGCTCGGACGCCTGCTCCTATTTCACAACCGTTCTCGGGCCTGGATATAACCGCGAACATGCCGACCATTTTCACTTCGATCTGATGCAGCGACGCAGCGGCCACCGTGCCTGCAAGTAAAAAAAAGCCCGCATCACCCGGGCCTTTTTGATTCTATTTCATCAGCTTAGCGAAACAGGCTGAATCAGTTCCCGAACTTGCTTACTCAGCCGGAACGGGTGTCGGCTGGCCACTCTTGTCGAGCGCCACCATGACGAATTCGCCATGTGTAACCAGATCCATTTCGTCAGCTAGATAGCGCTGAGCCCATGCTTCAACGCGCAGCGTAATCGAGGTGCGACCAACGCGCGTAATCTCGGTATAAACACAAAGAACGTCGCCAATCTTGACCGGCTTGGCGAAAGACATTTCACGCACCGCAGCTGTTACAACGCGGCCTTTGGCACGTTCTGCAGCACGAATGCCGCTGGCCGTATCCATCTGCGCCATAACCCAGCCGCCGAAAATATCACCAGCCGAATTGGTATCTTTAGGCATGGCCTGCGTGCGTACAGTCAACATGCCCTTTGGCGCATTAATATCGTTCATCAGTAGGTCCTTCGATCACCAGAGGCGCATCCCAAACCGCATGAAGCGGTTTCGTAAAAGATGCACGTCAAAACAGAAACCAGAGTCATCGCTGAGTATGCTGCAAGCCTCTCCGAAGGGAAAGTGCGACATGCGCACCGCAGCCATGCAAATCAGGCACGAAACACCTATAAAATTTAAACTCTTAATTATTAATCATACCGTAAATATTAATCCTGGCTTTAAAGTAATAATAACAATTATCTGCTATGTATAAATTCATGTAATACATATAGGGGGCCAAAATGAAGATTATTATTACATCATCTATTGCTACATTAGCATTTTTATTTGCAACGAATGCTGAAGCATATAGTGGCCTTGCAACCGCGAATATAAATCTCCGCACTGGCCCCGGCACACAATACCCATCAATGGGTCGAATTCCGAATGGCGTCGTTCTCAACGTTGCAGGCTGCACCAGCGGATATGGTTGGTGTCGCGTCAACTATGCCGGCCTCGACGGCTGGGCTTCTTCAAATTACATCGCGGTACAAACGGGCGGTGGTGGATACACGACCAACGACAATTTCGGCTCGACTGCCGCAGCCGTCGGCATTCCCCTGATTGCCGGGCTGGTGATCGGCTCGGCAATACACAACAATCGATGGGACGATGGTCCAAATTGGGGACCAGGATGGGGACCACGCCCATACCGTTCCAGCTGGGGCCCCGGCCCTTATCGTCCGGGCCCAGGTTGGCGCGGACCCGGCCAGTGGGGTGAACCACGTCCACATTGGGGTGATCGCCCCGGCTGGCGCGACCACCCCGGCTTTCACCCAAATGTCTACGGCCCCGGTGATCGCTGGCGTCCACGCGGGCCACGGTGATTGCCACCTCCTGACAGCCTGATGTCAGGAGCCATATAGAATTACGACGCGGCGCACCGGATTTGTTCCATATTTGATCTGGGCGCCCTTTTCATTTGTGCCGTGAAATTCCATATTGGGAACATGGCCTCCTCAAAAGACAAATACACTCAGGATTCGCATGATGAAATTCGCAGCTTTGGCGAAGCGCCTCAGTCCGGTTTCTCAGGTGCGCCGCTTTCAGGCTCAATTTCCGACTGGGCGAAAGAGATAGGGGATGAGGCTGAAAAACCTCAACCGAAAGCCAAATCACCCAAAGCAGCGAAGACACCGAAAAAGGTGCCTGAACGCAGCAAAGAAGCGACGCGCAGCGCGCGCGGTACATCGATGGGCGGCGCGGCCTCCGCTAAGGAACGCGCAGCCGCTGGTCTTAATCCTGTGGCGGGCCTTGATATAAGCCTCGAAGACGCCACGGCTCTGAACCCGTCAGGCGCCACGGCTACCTCAAAGCACTGTCTGACCTGATTGAATCCGGCAATCCACTGTTCAAGAATGGCGAGCTTTGGACACCACACCGCCCTGCCCGTCCGGCCAAATCCGAAGGCGGCATTGCGATTGAGATGGAATCGAGCTTCGAGCCATCGGGCGACCAGCCGACCGCGATCCGCGACCTGATCAGCGGTTTGAATGATGAAGATCGGACACAGGTTCTGCTCGGCGTCACCGGCTCCGGTAAAACCTTCACCATGGCAAAGGTCATTCAGGAAACGCAGCGTCCGGCGCTTATTCTTGCGCCGAACAAGACGCTTGCAGCGCAGCTTTACGGCGAGTTCAAAAACTTCTTCCCGAACAATGCCGTCGAATATTTCGTTTCCTATTACGATTACTATCAGCCTGAAGCCTATGTGGCGCGGTCGGACACCTATATCGAAAAAGAATCGACCGTAAACGAACAGATAGACCGGATGCGCCACGCAGCGACGCGTGCGCTGATCGAGCGTGATGACGTCATCATCGTGGCATCGGTTTCGTGCATTTACGGTATCGGTTCGGTCGAAACCTATACGGCCATGACGTTTGAGATGAAGATTGGCGACCGGCTCGACCAGCGCCAGCTTCTCGCCGATCTCGTGGCACAGCAATATAAGCGGCAGGACATCAACTTCGTCCGGGGTTCGTTCCGCGTGCGCGGCGATACGATTGAAATCTTCCCGGCCCACTTGGAAGACCGCGCATGGCGTATCTCGCTGTTTGGCGACGAGATTGAAACCATCGCCGAGTTTGACCCGCTGACTGCCCAAAAGACCGGCGATCTTCAATCGGTTAAGATTTACGCGAATTCGCACTATGTAACGCCGCGTCCGACGCTTAATCAGGCAATCAAATCCATTCAGGAAGAGTTGCAGCATCGTCTCGCAGAATTGACCCGCGCAGGTCGTCTGCTCGAAGCGCAGCGCCTTGAACAGCGCACGAATTTCGACCTTGAAATGTTAGAGGCAACCGGCGTCTGCAACGGCATCGAAAACTATTCGCGCTATCTCACTGGACGCCAGCCGGGCGAGCCGCCACCGACCCTATTCGAATATATCCCGGACAATGCTCTGGTCTTCCTCGATGAAAGCCACGTCACGGTTCCACAGATTGGCGGCATGTATCGCGGCGACTTTAGACGCAAAGCAACTTTGGCCGAATATGGCTTCCGGCTGCCATCCTGCATGGATAACCGCCCATTGCGCTTTGAGGAATGGGATGCCATGCGTCCGCAGACCATTGCAGTTTCGGCAACGCCCGGCAAATGGGAAATGGAAGAAGCTGGCGGCGTGTTTGCCGAACAGGTCATCCGCCCGACCGGCCTGATTGATCCGCCGGTGGAAGTGCGCCCTGCGAAAAGTCAGGTCGATGATGTGTTGGGCGAAATCCGCGAAACTGCGCGCAAGGGTTATCGTACGCTCTGCACGGTTCTTACCAAGCGCATGGCAGAAGACCTGACCGAGTATCTGCACGAACAGGGCGTTCGCGTGCGTTATATGCACTCGGACATCGACACGCTGGAACGTATCGAAATCATTCGCGATCTGCGCCTTGGCGCGTTCGACGTGCTGGTGGGTATCAACCTGCTGCGCGAAGGTCTCGATATTCCGGAATGCGGGTTCGTCGCCATTCTAGATGCCGACAAGGAAGGTTTCCTGCGTTCGGAAACGTCTCTGGTGCAGACGATCGGTCGTGCAGCTCGTAACGTTGACGGCAAGGTCATCCTTTACGCGGATAATATCACCGGTTCTATGCAGCGCGCGATGGATGAAACCAGCCGCCGCCGCGAAAAGCAGGAAGCCTACAATTTTGAGCATGGCATCACGCCTGCCTCGGTGAAGAAGAATATCTCGGACATTCTGAACTCGGTTTACGAGCAGGATCACGTCCGCGCGGATATTTCGGGCTTTGCCGAAGAAGGCTCGATGATGGGCAACAATCTTGCTGCCCATCTCGAACATCTTGAAAAACAGATGCGCGATGCCGCTGCCGATCTCGACTTCGAAAAAGCAGCGCGTCTGCGTGATGAGGTCAAGCGCCTGCGCGAAATGGAACTGGCGATTGCCGACGATCCAATGGCGCGTGAAGTGGAACTTGAAAGCCCTGTAACTGGCCGGACCAAGGGCCGTCACAATGCGGGCCGTAAGGTTCACCGCACGGTTGATGCCGAGCCGAAGAAGTCGCTTTTTGCCAAGCCTTCGCTCGACAATATGGGACCGGGCACGGACATGGCCAAACCGCTGTTCCGCAAGAACACGCTGGACGAGATGACCGTCAAACGGACGGAAAAACCGGCAGGTGCGGATGAAGCTCTGCTTCGCCGCGAACGTTCAGGCATCGGCTCTTATGAAGACCCGGGTGAAACTGCCCGCAAGAAGCGTCGCCCCGGCAAGACTGGCCGACCGGGGCGGTAATATCGCAAAGCTCGAAGGCTGCTTCTTACCAGCCTTCGAGTACGATCTTGCCCTTAGCCTTACCGCTTTCAAGCACAACATGAGCTGCTTTGAGATTTGTGGCGTTGATCGGGGACAGCACGTCCGTCACCGTCGTTTTGATTTTGCCTGCATCGATCAGGCGTGCAACTTCATTCAGAAGCTTGCCCTGCTCATCCATGTCGGCAGTTTCATAAATTGGACGTGTGAACATCAGTTCCCAGTGCACTGACACCGACTTGCGCTTGAATGGCATGATGTCAAGCTTATCCGGATCGTCAATCAGACCGAACCGTCCCTGTGGTGCGATCAGTTCAACGATTTCGCTAAGATGATCCAGCGTTTGCGTGGTCGAGAACACAAAGGCAGGCGCACCAACACCCAAAGCCTCAACCTGCTCTGCCAACGGCTTACTGTGATTGATGACATGATGCGCGCCGAGCTGCTTGACCCATTCCTGGGTTTCAGGACGCGATGCTGTCGCAATCACAGTCAGATCGGTTAATGCACGAACGAGCTGGATAGCGATAGAACCCACACCGCCTGCCCCACCAACAATAAGCACCGCGTTTGCGGCACCGGGCACAGGCTTGCGCACATCAAGCCTGTCAAAGAGCATTTCCCAGGCAGTAATCGACGTAAGCGGCAATGCTGCAGCCTCACTCCTGGCAAGCGATACCGGCGCCTGTCCAACAATACGCTCGTCCACGAAATGGTATTCACTGTTCGCACCCTGACGGATGAGTGACCCGGCATACCAGACCTTGTCGCCAGGCTTGAAGTTCTGGACCGCCTCACCGATTTCAACGACAGTTCCAACCGCATCCCAACCCAGCACTTTCCATGTGCCTTCATCTGCCGACGCACGGTTCCGGATTTTGTAATCGACTGGATTGACCGATATCGCCTCGACCTGCACCAGCAGATCACGGCCTTTCGCAACAGGCTTATCCAGTTCGACATCAACCAGCGAATCTGCACGATCCAGCTTTCCGGCAGTTTGATAGGCAACAGCTTTCATAATCTTTGCTCCATTTGCATGGATGAGATATTAGACTACTATCTAAAAATGAAAATACGCACAAAAATCGCCCATAGTGACGATATCTGTACTTAGTATATAAAGGTTACTGAAATGACCAAGCCAAAGCACTCACGCTTCGATTGCAGTCCCGGCTGTGCAGTCGAGGCTGCCATCAGCCTCATCGACGGCAAATGGAAGAGTGTGGTGCTGTATCATCTTCTGGATGGAACGCTGAGGTTCAATGAGTTGAGGCGGCAGATACCGGGCGTTACGCAGCGTATGCTCACCAATCAGCTACGTGAGCTGGAAGAAGATGGCCTGATTGAGCGCAAGGTCTATGCGCAGGTTCCGCCCAAAGTGGAATATAGCCTCTCCCCACTTGGCCGCAGCATTGAGCCCATTCTTCTTGCACTCAAAGACTGGGGTAACACCAATATCGAGCGTTTCAGCAAGTCTATCAAGACAAAGACAGCTGCATAAATAAGCTTTCCCCAGCCCCAGCGGAATCTCAACTGAGGATCGCAGCAAATGACGAATAATGGTGATGCTATAAGAATTTACAGGGGAACGCCGGAATCGGCTGCTATGGTCGCAAATACCAGAAAAGCTATGGCAATCACCGCCAAAATCAATCGTTTGACATTTAACGATCCTGACGAAGTTCGAGCCTTATTCAGCGAACTCATCGGAACAAAGGTGGACGACACCTTTCTTTTGATCCCACCCTTTTTCTGCGCTGACGGAAATGGAATCCAGGTCGGTCGGAATGTGTTTGTAAACCAGAACTGCACTTTCTATGGTCTCGGCGGTCTGAGTATTGCTGATGACGTTATGATCGGACCAAATGTAAGCATTATTACCTCGGGACATCCGATTGAACCGTCACAACGACGCAATGGCGTGATCGCCAAGCCAATCACAATAGAGAAAAACGTTTGGATCGCAGCCGGTGCAATAGTCATTGGCGGCGTGAAAATAGGCGAAAATTCTGTTGTTGCGGCGGGTTCAGTCGTCACCAGAGATATTCCTCCAAACACGCTTGTGGGAGGAAATCCCGCGCGCAAGATTCAAACCGTTAGTGACGATTGAAAAAACGGCCGCGAGAAAAATATCTCGCGGCCGTTGATTCTTCGGTGATCCAGTAACCTGATGTTCTTACCAAACCGGACTAACAAATGGCCGCAGCGGGATTACCGGCACTGGCCGCCGCCGGTAATGCGATAGCCTGCGCGTTCAGCCTCACAGCGGTTGGGGAATGTCTGCCTGTCATTACCCCTGCGGGCGCAAACTGGCATATATTCCCGTGTGCAGGCACCAGCACCCGGCCCCGGACGGCCCGGTCTGTTGCCTTGGTGCGGCGGACGTCCTGGCCGCTCTCCTCCCCAGCCGGAACCCGGTCCGGGCCTCGATGTGCATTGTCCGTTGCCGACGATACGATAACCATCGGCCCGCGCCTGACAGGCATTACCAAACGTCTTGCGCGAAGACCCGCGCTCACCGCAAACCGGAGCGTATATCATCGGGCATATTTGTGGTTGTGACGGACCCGGCCGCACCGGCGGGCGATATTCCGGCCCACCTTCAGCGACGCAGCCCGCAAGAAACAGGGCACCTGCCAATAGGCTCAAACGACTGATTCTGTTCAAAAGCATTGTTCTCTCCCTCTCCAGTTAACTGCTAAGATGGCACAGCGAAGGGGAAGAACAAGGATATATTCGCGTATATTCCGCTTCCCTCCGCGAAAGTCATATCGACAAGTCAGAAACTTCGTTTACTCTGTCGGTAGCTTTCGGGGATGAATGGCGGAAAGGCTGCATGAAGCGTTCGCATCTGGCTATAGTAACTGTCGCAGTTTTCCAGCTTCTTTGCTGGCCAGAAGCTATCAATTCTGCCTTTGCTGAAAATGGACAGGAAGCCGAGATTTATGGTCCACCGATGCCTCACAAGAAAGCGGAGCCCACGACCGCACGAATCTGCGAACTGATTGAAGCGAGCGCCGAACATCGCGGCATTCCAAAAGACTTCTTTGCACGGCTGATCTGGAAGGAAAGCCGTTTTGATCATCGCGCCGTCAGCCCTGTGGGCGCACAGGGTATCGCACAATTCATGCCCTATACGGCCAAAGAACGCGGTTTGGCAGACCCATTCGATATCGAACAGGCTATCCCGGCTTCAGCCAGTTTTCTCAGTGAACTGAAAGGCATCTTCGGCAATTGGGGGCTTGCAGCTGCAGCCTATAATGCCGGGCCGACACGCGTTTCCAACTGGATGCGTTCAGGCGGCTTTCTTCCATTGGAAACCGAAGATTACGTGCTGGATCTAACTGGTGCTCCTGCCGATAACTTTGCGTCGGGCAACGAAATTACCAATCGTCCACTTGATGCAAAGCTCAACTTTACGGACGCGTGCAAGCGTCTGCCCATTGTTAGAACAGCAACGGTTCCCATGTCGCAGATCAAGCCGAAGCCATGGGGTATTCAAGTTGCCGGTAATTTCCGACGCAGCGTTGCAGTTAATCAATGGAGCAGGTTGCGTAAACAATTCTCGTCCGTGCTCGCCGGACATAACCCTGTCATCAGTCGCGTTCGCACACCGATGGCGCGACGTGGAATCTATGCGGTACGTATCGGTGCAGATAGCCGTTCCGAGGCTGATAACATTTGCAATAAACTTCGCGCAGTTGGTGGAGCCTGCATAGTTTTGCGTAATCGCTAAGCATATTCGAATGCTATACCATAGTATGATACGATATATTGCGACCAGAATGTTCTATTTTGGTAATAAGCCGTCGTTATTCTCGTAATTTTTGTAAAAATTCGTGACGATACCGTTTCAAAGATAACCAATCACATATTCTGTGAAGAATTTGCTTGCCAAACTACGCGGCATAGATCAGTCTTCGTTCGTCCGGGCAATTTGAGTACAAACGGAAGACTGGAAGAACGGCGCGCCGGAACCGCTAGAAGTTCCGGGTCGGGGAGTAATCTCTGGCAATGATCGGTTCCTTTCCAATGTCGAAAACTGCCTGCATGACCCTCTGCCGGGTGTGTGGTGCGTTCGGCAGACGTTGTAATTCCACTGTTTTCTAAAAAAGCAGTGGCGCCAAGGAAAAGGAACGGATCCCATGGCACAGACCGGACAGGTCAAATTCTTCAACTCCGAAAAAGGTTTCGGATTCATCAAGCCAGATGATGGCGGCGCAGACATTTTCGTGCACATCTCCGCTGTTCAGGCGTCGGGTTTGGCCGGACTTGCTGACAATCAGAAGGTTTCCTACGAGACGGAACCGGATCGTCGTGGCAAAGGCCCTAAAGCTGTAAACATTACCGTTACTGAGTAATCGTTTACCCAAAAGATCTATACCCCGGCCAACGCCGGGGTTTTTTATTGGTCGATCATCGGCCCACTACGCGCCTGAGAACACTTCTCTTATAACGCGAAATATTACCAGCACGGTATTTAATTTACCGCTTATCAGCAGATTCCGCCGCCCCTTCACCATTGTTCAGCCTCCATTCATGTCGAGAATATTAACTTGATATTCATGATTGATGCGGTGTGCCGACCGGCCCGTAGCATCGCCGAAATTGCAGTTGTGCTTCTGAAGGAGCGGACAATGAACAAACTACTTAAAACAGCTATTCTGGCAGTTGCCTCGATAGCAGCAGTCTCAGCACCGCTGGCAGCGGCTTCGGCAGACTCCTGGGGCCGTCGCGGCTGGGATCGCGGCGACTGGAACCGTGGTGGATTGGATCGCCCATACCATCGTCATCGTGACCGCACGGGTGATGCTGTTGCAGCTGGTGTAATTGGCCTCGCAGCTGGCGCATTGCTCGGCAGCGCTCTGAACCAGCCACAGCCAACCTATGTGCAACCAGCTCCGGTTTACGCACCGCCGCCACCGCCTCCAGCCTATTATCCAGCGCCACCAGCACGCAGCGTGCAGTATCGCGTTGGTTATGAACCATGGAGCCGTGGCTGGTATCAGTATTGCTCGGACCGCTATCGTTCGTTCAATGCAAATACCGGAACCTATCGTGGTTACGACGGTCGGGATCATTTCTGCTCGGCAAATTAATCCCGTACCAGACTAAAAAGAAAAAGCCGCTTAATACAAAAACTCCATGAGTACGACTCATGGAGTTTTGATTAAGCCCAAGTGGCGTTTGATTTTTTCAAAGCTTGATGCGTCAGCATCTTGACCCGCCTTGTTATAGAAGGGCGCCTTTCTCGTATTCTCGTCCGGGTATCATGCATATCCGATATTGTCCAGGAACGGATTGTTGCGGCGCTCTTCACCGAAACGGCTTCCCGTACCATGTCCGCATAGAAATCCGACATCATCGCCCAGCGGCAGAAGCTTTTCCTTGATCGAACGGATCAACGCGTCATGGTCTCCACCCGGCAGATCTGTTCGACCCACAGACCCGTTAAACAGAACATCACCAACGATCGCAAAACGTGCTACAGGGTTATAAAAAACCACATGACCCGGTGCGTGACCCGGGCAATGGAAAACGTCAAACGCATGGCCAGCAACGGTGACTGTGTCACCTTCTTCGAGCCAGCGATCCGGCGTTATATTGCGTACACCTTCGGTCAAACCGTATTTCAGGCCAGTCGTGACCAGACTGTTGAGCAGAAACTCATCGTCTTTGTGTGGCCCGATAACATCTACGCCCAAAGCGTCTCTAAGCTCGGATGCCGCGCCAGCATGATCGATATGACCATGCGTGATCCAGATCGATTCAACTTCTACATTCTGAGAAGCGATTGCTTCCTTGATGCGCTCAAGATCGCCACCAGGATCAATCACCACACCCTTTTTCGTTGCCGCATCAAAAAGGATTGTGCAGTTCTGCTGAAATGGCGTCACCGGAACGATTATGGCCTGAAGTTGCCCCATGAAATACTCCATTTGGTCAGCATGATTGAAAAGGCTGCATATATTGCCGTCCCCTATCACATAATGCGGCATGACATGCTTGCAAAGCCCCTCAAACAAAACGGGCGGCCTTAAGCCGCCCGTTTTCCCCTCTCTCACGAAGGTCTGAAGTACATCTTGCCCGAAAACAGTTATTCTCCAGGATGCACTCAAAATCGGTTGTTGTCCCCACAACCGCGCTATTTGCTTACACTCAGGCTTTGCTTGCCAGCGAGTTCTTGATCAGCCCGATAATTGCCGTGAGGACGACACCCCCCACACCACCACCGGCCAGCTGGCCAACGACACCATTAAGAACAGAGTCCAACCCGCCACCGGACAGTAAAGGCAGAAGCTGGCCAAGAATAACGCCACCAATGCCACCGGCAACAGTGTTTCCTGCGGTACCGAGGCTCAGATTCTTGACAGCACCAGCAATGTTGCCGCCGACTGCACCTGAAACAAGCTGGAGAATGATAGGCAGTAGAGATTCCATAATCGTCACCCCATCTGAGTTAAAAGCCGGAATAACGCGAATCCGACTTGGAAAATCTTGAACCGAAACTTCCCAATGTCAAACAATAAGCAATCACATAGTAAAAAAGCGGCCTAAAAGCCACTTTTTTCTGTTTAAAACCTTATTACTCAGCAGCTATTCGCTTGGGCTGAACTTCGGCTGTATAGTCGTTCATCAGCAAATTTGTAATTTCGCCTGGCTTGAAATGGTACTTGCCGATTTCAGAAACCGGCGTCACTTCGGCAGCCGTGCCGCACAGGAAGCATTCGCTGAATGTTTCCATTTCTTCTGGCATGATAACGCGCTCGATAACTTCCAGACCACGGCGCTTGGCGAGATCGATGATCGTGCGGCGCGTAATACCGTCGAGGAAGCAATCAGGCTTTGGCGTATGCAAAGCACCATCCTTCACGAAGAAGACATTGGCACCTGTGGCTTCGGCAACCTGACCACGCCAATCCAGCATCAACGCGTCGGCATAGCCCTTGGCTTCTGCCGCGTGCTTGGAAATGGTGCAGATCATATAAAGACCGGCAGCCTTCGAGCGCGAAGGTGCAGTGCGCGGGTCTGGGCGGCAATATTCAGCAATATCGAGGCGAATGCCCTTCATTTTCTCTTCTGGCGAGAAATAGCTTGGCCACTGCCAGATCGCGATTGCCAGATGAATGCGATTGTTCTGTGCTGAAACGCCGAGCGACTCCGAGCCGCGCCATGCAATCGGACGCACATAGGCATCTTCAAAACCCTGCTTTTTAAGCAGTTCGCGGCAGGCATCGTTGATTTCATCCACGCTGTAGGGAATCTCGAAACCAAGAATTCGCGCCGACTCATGCAGACGCTCGGTATGCTCCGTCAGCTTGAAGATTTCGCCGCCATAAGCGCGTTCGCCTTCAAACACTGCACTCGCATAGTGCAGACCATGGGTCAGCACATGAACCTTTGCATCCTTCCAGGCGACGAACTCGCCGTCCTGCCAGATAAACCCTTCCCGTTGATCGAATGGAATCGCAGCCATTTTAGCTTCCTCAAAGTTGGGCTACGGTTTTTCCGCCCGCCCGTTTTGCCCTGGTGGGCCTTTCCCTAGTCTATTCTCACCATTTAAATCGATATAACTGGTAAGATAGAGACGTTTTTCTTTGCCAAGACTGGCATTTTACAATCAAACACGCTGAGGTCAGCTCAAACAATTATGCTGAGATCAGACAAAGAATGCATGTAAAACAAAGATATTTCCGGCAATTACGGAAAATAACGCTCGCTATTGGTCATTACCGTCCTTAAGGGACAGTAATGACACAGCTAACCGCGTAATTATCTCTCCTCCAACATGCAGCAGCGCAAACTTTATTCCAAAAAAACCGGTCTGCACTTCCCAAAAATTATCTTGGCGATTGAGTTATGTCAACAATGCTGACATATTTATCGCAACAGGATGGAGCTTCGATGTGAACTCGACGAATGATATGAACTACATAAGCAACCCTCTAACCTCTCTGGAGGCAGATGACCTCAACGTCATTGAGTTGCTGTTCTTTTCCTATCGCGATTTCACCGCCGACCCGGATCTGATCCTTGAAAAGATTGGGTTTGGCCGCGCGCATCACCGCGTGCTGTATTTTATCAACCGTAAGCCCGGAATGACTGTAGCAGAGCTACTTGATGTTCTTCGTATCACCAAGCAAAGCCTGTCGCGTGTTCTCAAACAATTGATCGACACAGGTCACGTTGTTCAGGCTACCGGACTTCATGATCGCCGCCATCGCAAACTTTATCCCACGAAAAGCGGGCGACAACTCACACTCGCGCTTGCTCTGCCACAGTCGCGCCGCATCGCTCGGGCATTGGAAGAATCCGGAGCGGCAGAACGCGAAGTTATTGAACGTTTCCTTTATAATATGGTCAATCCTGAGCGCCGCGCCCAGATCGATGATTTCGCGGCAACCGAAACGGCTGTGGAAGCATCGTAGCCCCAACCTGAGAAGGCTGGGGGAGAACGCACAACAATATAAGCCCCGCATAGACGCGCCGTCTTGCAGTGGCTAAGATGCGGTATGTTATGGAGGATCATGAAATGGTTTTCCTCCATATACGTGAAATAAAAGCCCAATGCCGTGCGGCATCCTTTGCACGGTAATTTGGCACAGGATGGGATCAAACGACGCCATGGCTGTAGAAGAATCGAACCTATCGGATGACGCGCCACATCTTCTTGTTGTCGATGACGACACGCGAATCCGTAGCCTTCTTTCACAATATCTGACGACCAGCGGCTTCCGCGTCACCATGGCAGGCAGCGCTGCAGAAGCGCGCCGCAAGCTTGAAGGCATCGACTTTGATCTTCTGATCCTCGACGTCATGATGCCAGGCGAAACAGGCGTTTCGCTGACCCGCTCACTGCGCGAGCAGAAGAGTGTGCCGATCCTCATGCTGACGGCTCTGTCAGAAACAGACAGCCGCATTGACGGCCTGTCGGCCGGTGCAGATGACTATTTGCCAAAACCTTTCGATCCGCGTGAGCTGATCCTGCGTATCAATAATATTCTTCGTCGTGGCGCCACACCGGCCCAGCCGAAGATCGAGCAGATCGTTTTCGGCCCTTACACTTTCTTCATTCCACGTCGCGAACTGAAGAAAGGCACGGAAACGATCAAACTTACAGATCGTGAACAGGACATCATGGCGATTTTCGCCGAGCGTGCTGGCGAAACCATTCCACGTCATGAACTGACTGGTCAGGATGGCGATGTCGGCGAGCGCACGATTGATGTGCAGATCAACCGTCTGCGCCGCAAGATCGAACAGGACCCGGCCAACCCGGTCTGGCTGCAAACAGTTCGTGGCATCGGCTACAAGCTGAGCATCGAATAGTAATTCGAAGAGAGAAACCGGAGCCTCGCAAATTTCAGAGCGTGACAAAAGCCATGCAACGAGCAGAACCGTCTGGAGTTATCTGAGACGATGAAGTCACCCTGGAAATCGATAACACGCTGGTTTGCGCGCAGAATGCCTAAAGGGCTTTATGCGCGCTCACTTATTATTATCATTGCACCGATGGTTCTGCTTCAGTCAGTGATCGCTTATGTCTTCATGGAAAGACATTGGCAGATGGTGACTGAGCGGCTTTCAACAGCCGTTGTCCGCGACATTTCTGCGATTATTGACATTCTGGAAACCTATCCGCAGGAACCCGGATACGACAATCTGATCCGCATTTCGCAGCAGCGCCTCGGGCTCAACATTTCGATCCTGCCTCCTGACCCGCTGCCACCGCCGGGGCCAAAACCATTCTTCGCTATTCTCGATTACTTCCTGAGTGAAGAAATCACACGCCAGATCAACCGCCCCTTCTGGGTCGATACGGTGGGCGATTCTGATCTGATTGAAATCCGCATCAAGCTCGATGATAAAGTGCTGCGCGTCTTTGCACGCCGCAGTCAGGCTTATGCGTCTAATACCGGCATCTTCCTGACATGGATGATCGGTACAGCGCTTGTGTTGCTGATCATCGCCATCGCCTTCCTGCGTAACCAGATCAAGCCGATCCAGCAGCTTTCACAGGCCGCTGAAAGCTTCGGTAAGGGCCGTCCAATGCCGGAAGGCTTCCGTCCGCATGGCGCGGAAGAAGTTCGCCGCGCAGGCATCGCTTTCATTCAGATGCGCTCGCGGATCGAACGCCAGATTGAACAGCGCACGGCAATGCTCTCGGGCGTCAGCCACGATCTGCGCACGATCCTGACCCGCTTCAAACTACAGCTGGCGCTGGCCGGTCACTCCATCGATACGGAGCCGCTCAATCAGGACATCGCCGACATGCAGACCATGCTTGAAGGCTATCTGGCCTTTGCGCGCGGTGAAGGATCGGAAGAAGCAGCGACCTATGATGTGCGCCTGCTTTGCGACAAGCTGGCCAATGAAGCACGGCTACGTGAACGCGGGTTCAAGTATTCGATCGAAGGCGACAGCGAAGTGAATGTGCGCCCCAATGCCTTCTCGCGCCTTGTCAGCAATCTTGTATCGAACGCTTTCCGCCATGCGCAGAGTGTCGAGTTGGCAATCACACATGATGAAGGCTGGCTGAAGATCGTCGTGGACGACGACGGTCCAGGCATTCCGGAAGATCGCCGAGAAGACGTGTTCAAGCCCTTTGTGCGCCTTGATGAAGCACGTACGCAGGATTCAGGCGGCACGGGTGGTCTTGGTCTTGCTATCGCGCGTGATATTGCACGAAGCCACGGCGGCGACATTGATCTGGAAGATGCACCAACCGGCGGATTGAGGGCGATTATCCGCATTCCGGCTTAGAGCGTGTCCCGAAACGTGCGAGGCTGTTTTGCGTGGGATAATGCGATAAAAACAGCGAGATAGAGTATTTCCACCGATTCAATGAAATGCGGATACGCTCTTAGTGATTGCAGTAAACAGTGCCACGCACTCTAAACCTTGCTGATCGCCTGCCCCACAATATAACCGAGCGCCGTTGCAGCCAGGCAGGCGAAGAGAGAAATGCCGACGTTCATAAGAGCGCGGCCCGGCATCCCAAGCCGCAGCAACTCGAACGTCTGCACACTGAATGAGGAAAAGGTGGTGAAGCCACCACAAATACCGACCATAAAGGCAATACGCCATATTTCGGGC